>Ga0105054_10005480_pt1 | contig 18231 bp, 19 predicted proteins | sample BON02_FD_78091 | JGI IMG/M metagenome (GOLD analysis project Ga0105054, IMG submission 78091) | Freshwater microbial communities from Lake Bonney liftoff mats and glacier meltwater in Antarctica - BON-02 (megahit assembly) | ecosystem: Environmental > Aquatic > Freshwater > Ice > Glacier...
CAAGAGATAAATGAGTTTTTATTAAATTTGGTAAAGTCCTCCTCAGAGGTCCAAACTGCCATTAGCGCCCACTGCTGCCAGTCGGGTGTGAGATCAAATGAACCATTTTTGCCACATCCCATCAACTTCCAGAAAGTACAGGCTTTATTTAATGAAAGAGGGATACGGTGAATCGCCATTGCAAGAACTGCCAATGGAATGAATAATGTCCTGTACCGTACAATACTTATTGAAACTAACATAATTGCTCTTAACGATTTATATTTCAGGTCTCAAAGGTAATTTATCTAACTGTATTCTTTTTGAGGATTTTCTGGAAGTTTATTCGCATAATCAGCCAAAAAAAATCCCAGGAACAGGAACTGTTCAATTATTCTTTTGAGCGAGATTAAATACGATTATTGTTATTTTTTAGTTTTTTATTTTGAAAATGGTGTTGAATGATTTTTGAATGGTAATTTTGTTCAATGGCTGAAGATTTAAAAATTGTTGCAGGTACCAGGAAGGATCAATATCAATCATTGTTACCTCAGATTTCTGCTTTACTTGAAGGTGAAAATTATGAGATTGCTAATATGGCTAATGTATGTGCTGCCCTGAAAGAACAGTTTAACTTCTTTTGGGTTGGTTTTTACATGGTAAAAAAAGGAGAACTGGTTTTAGGCCCATTTCAGGGACCAGTTGCTTGCACCAGAATTCAAAAGGGAAAGGGGGTTTGCGGTGCTTCATGGGAGCAGGCACAAACCATGATCGTTCCTAATGTTGAGGCATTTCCGGGACATATAGCCTGCAGCGCTGCCTCAAAGTCTGAAATTGTGATACCAATACTCAGAAATGGAAATGTAATCGGTGTTCTGGATGTTGACAGTTCAGAATTAAATAGCTTTGATGAAACCGATGAACACTATCTTACACAAATTGTCAGCCTCATTGAATTTAACTCCTGAGTTAAATTTAAACTATCAGGTCATTTTTATCAGGTTAAAAATTCTCTTCTGAACAAATATTTATTAATCTAAACACTATGAAAACAAGATTATTGGCGATACTGAATTTTATAACCCTAGGTTTTCAATTGCTCATTTCATACTTCGTTCAGGTAAAATCTTTTTCTTCTCAGGATGTTGGTCAAGTCTCGGCAAGATATGATACTGTTTTTGCTCCGGCTGGGATTACGTTTGCTATTTGGGGACTCATTTATATTTCTCTGATTGCATTTTGTGTCTTCCATCTCTATAAAGCATTTGCGAAAACCTCAAGTTGCCAAACCAATCAGGATACCCAGAATATTGGATGGCTATTTGCCCTGAACAATATCGCTACAGGGTTTTGGCTGATTGCGTGGGTAAATGAGCAACTATTAATATCAGTCATTTTGATTTTGATCCAGCTGTTCACTCTCATTAAAATCAGTATTAAAGCCCATATTTCAAATCCTGATCGATCATTCCCGACAAAAATATTCACACAATTCCCTCTGAGTATTTATTTTGCGTGGATATGTATTGCAAGTATTGCCAATATCAGTGCCTGGTTAAACTCAACAGGATGGAATGGAATGGGAATATCTGAAAGCTATTGGGTTATCATTTTAATGGGTGCGGCGGCTCTTATTTCCTTATTTATTGTTCTTGTCAGAAGGAATATACCATTTGGCTTTGTAGTCCTTTGGGCCCTTTACGGCATTATTTTGAAGCGTAAAGAAGTAGATGCGTTATTTTATGATGATGTAATTAATGCAGCTTATGCAGCTTTTGCGATCATTCTGGTATCGCTGATCATCAGAATGCTTAATAGGGATAGGCAAAAATTACCTCTTAACTATTAATTTTCTTGTTTTTTATTGCATTTGACCCTGTTTATGTTCTTCCTTTACCTGAGGCGCATCGCTTCCCGATGCTGAAGTATGAACTCATACCAGAACAACTACTCTACGAGGGTTTGATAAACCTTGATTCACTTTTTTCACCGGAAAAGCTGGATGAAGACATTATTTTGTTAACACATGAGAAAAATTACTGGGAAAGACTTAGGGATCTCAAACTAAGCGATGATGAAGTTAGGAGATCTGGTTTTCCTATGTCTGCTTTACTGGTCGAACGCGAGACCAGAATAGCCCTCGGTACTATTAATGGTAGTGTTCATGCTCTGGAGCATGGGATCGCATTTAATATCGCAGGAGGTACCCACCATGCAGGTTCAAATTGGGCAGAAGGCTTTTGTTTGCTAAATGATCAGGCAATTGCCGCTAATTATTTGTTAAGCCATTCTTTAGCTCAGCGTATTTTGATTATTGATCTGGATGTTCATCAGGGAAACGGCACTGCTGAGATTTTCAGTAATGAAGAAAGGGTATTTACCTTTTCTATGCACGCAGAAAAGAATTTTCCATTCAGGAAGGAGCGATCTGACCTTGATATCGGTTTGGCTGATGGAACTACCGATAAAGAATATCTGAATCTGCTCAATCAGAACCTAAAGTTTGTTATTGAATCGTTTAAACCTGATTTTATTTTCTATCTGGCAGGTGTGGATGTTCTCGAAACGGATAAATTGGGTAAGCTTAATCTTTCTGTAGCCGGATGTAAACAAAGGGATGAATTGGTGCTGAATTTCTGCCGAAGATTGGGACTGCCTGTACAGATTAGTATGGGAGGGGGCTATTCACCTAAAATTTCAGATATCGTTGAAGCCCACTGCAATACCTATCGTATTGCACATAATCTCTACTTCTGAGAATATCATAATTATATTTCATAAATATTTTAGAACGTAAAATGCTGATTTTCAATAAATTTAGTGTAAATTTGCAATATGGAAAAGCAACATTTTACGCGTTACAGGTTTATTGATACTAGAACAGGCGATTTGATTAGATATATGAACATTAATGATCGTCTTGAGGATCATACTGACAGGTTGAAAAAAATGCAGTCTCAGATTTTTAATGAAATCAGAATTCCGGTGGCATCAATTATATATGAGCTTGCCGAACCAGCTTCTTAGAAAAATAGTGGAATCTGGTAAAAAGTAGCGCAGCTGAAACCAGTAAGCCCAAGGTTAGACCATACCAGATTCCATTTGCACCCCATCCTAAAACAATTCCAAGATAGTATCCTGCAGGTATACCAATAAGCCAGTAGGCTACAAAAGTGATCAAAGTGGGTATATTCACATCACCTATTCCTCGAAGTATTCCTAAACCGACAATCTGTGCTCCATCAAATAGTTGGAAGAGTGCTGCTATTATAAGTAATTGTGCAGCAATAGTTATAACAGCTTTATCTGAAGTATATATCCAGGGCAAATATTCATTGAGTCCGGCAAACAAGATTGCAGCGACAGTCATAAAGATTAAAACAATATGATAACTTGAGATAGCTGAAAGTCTTAGGTTCAGGAAATCCTCTTTCCCGAAATTATTGCCTGTTTTAATTGTTGCTGCAGCAGAAATGCCACTAGCCATCATATAGGTTATCGCTGCCAGATTTATGGCCACCAAGTGTGCTGCCTGTTCAACAGCACCTATGCTGCCGATTAATATAGCTGAAACGCTGAATGCACTCACTTCAAACGTATATTGAAGTGCAACAGGTGTTCCAATCTTCAGAATTCTTAAAGACCTGATCTTATCAAGCGACTTTAGGGTAAATGATTTTATATATTCCTTGAAATACTTTGACCTTAATACGTAAATGCACATGACAATCGCCATGATTATCCTGTCAATGAGTGTGCTCCAACCCACACCATTAACCCCCATTGGTGCAATTCCAAACAAGCCCTTAACGAATATAATCCCAAGACATACATTAATGAGATTCCCCCATAAAGAAATCATCATAGCCTGTTTGGTAAATCCCAGGCCTTCAGCAAATTGTTTAAATGTCATGAAAATCATCAATGGAACGATTGAGAAACCCAGCAAACCCAAATAGGGTATTGCCTGTGCTACTACTTGGGGATCCTGATCCATTTTATAGATAACTAATAGAGAACCGTAATAAATAAGTATGAACAGCAGAATTCCCATAATTGCATTGATCAACAAGCTATTTGCAAGAAGTCTCCCGCACTCTTGCTTATTTTTCTTCCCGCTTTCTTGTGCGATTAGCGGGGTGAGTCCGTAGGAAATACCCATGCCAATAACCAGAGCTACGATAAAAATACTATTGACGAGGGAGACCGCAGCTAAAGGAATTGTGCCCGCAAAATGCCCTACAATTACACTATCAGCAGTATGTACCAGCGTATGGCCAAGCTGCGAAATAACAACTGGTATTGCTAGGGTAAGATTGCTTTGATAGTGGGATTTGTATTTTAAATAAATGCGTTTCAAGCGAGATTTTATTAGGTATTAATTGTCTGTAAAATAGCTTTTTATACTATTTTATATTAAGAAGCAGTATAGTATTCTTCTTTTTCTGTGGTGTGTAGTCTGATCACCCCGGAAAGTACCAGATTCACGAGAATACGATGCGTTCTTCGCCTGGAAAGGTTTAGCATCAGGCTATATTCACGTGAAGTGATTCGATCATGTTCATTCAGGTACTCGAGAAGAGCTTTTTCTTTGGAAGTATATTCAAGCAATACTCCATGTTCATTGTTTTCGCGTTTCAGAACATCAATGACAATTTTGCTGGCCAGTACACTTTTATCCTTAACCCTGATATAGACCCACCATTTTTTATCTTCTCCAAGAGCGTAATGAGGTTTCATTTCACTCTTATTTATTTCTGCGACAAGAACAACTTTATCATCCAGATAGACTTCTTCAAATTTTGGTTCCAGTGCCGGTTTACAAAAAAAATGAGCAGCCCGCGTAATCATATATTTCTCTTCATCTTCCGACTTAACGCCACTTATTGTTCCATCATCGGAAATCCCAACCAATAACCTTCCTCCCTTATTATTAGCAAAAGAAACCATTGTTTTGGCGATTTTTTCACAGCTGGTTATTTTTTTCTTGAAATCCTGTGTTACCCCTTCCCCCTCAAAAATTAGTCTCCTGATATTCATGGTCATTAATCTTTAGTAGGCAATCGTTTGCTCTTCACCTTTAAACAGGTTACGAATATATACTTCATTGATCACCGTAGCACAAAGTACTCCCTCCGAATTAAAAATATTCATTGGATACGCCTTTATAAATTTTCCCACAGTGCCCAGTGTTGTCTCAGCCTCCAGAATTTGCTCCTCGCTGAGTGAAATCGTAAAATATAAATTTGTTTTTCCGGGTTTTAAATATTTGATTTCAGCGCTTTTAAGCCATACCCGGCATCTTAATCCTCTTCTTTGAAGGACCTGATCAAAAAGTAGGGCAAAGAAGGGATCCGAGGCGCTGAATATGGTACCACCAAAGATTGTTCGATTATAATTAATGTTCAAAAAGCTCCTGGATATTTTTACACGCACCCCTGTAAAGCCCTTATCAAACTTAATTACCCAGATTCTTTGAAAAAATAGCGGGGGATAAAAACGCATTGCCCATTTGAGCATGTTTTCTGATATTATCATCCTTGCAAATATCCGTAAAATGACTTGATAATTAAAATTATGCGTAGAATGAGAATTCTTAAAATGCATTAACCCACTGTTTTGGTTTTTCAATTTTGTTTGTAGATTGGGAGATTAAAAAAATCATATGGATCAGGCTGCTGTCAACAAAAAAAATGTTAAATTAATTATCATCGTAGCTGCATTGGGCTATTTTGTAGATATCTACGATTTAATCCTTTTTTCAGTTATTCGTATAAAAAGTTTGAAAGGATTAGGGGTTCCTGATAGCGATCTGCTAGATGTAGGAACAATGCTGATTAATAGTCAGATGTTTGGGATGTTACTTGGAGGAATTCTATGGGGTGTTCTTGGGGATAAAAAGGGCCGCTTGAGTGTTCTTTTCGGATCTATATTATTATACTCTGCAGCAAATCTTGCCAATGGTTTTGCCACAACTGTAGAACAATATGCAATCATTCGTTTTATTGCCGGTATCGGACTTGCAGGTGAGTTGGGTGCCGGTATTACCTTGGTAACCGAAACCATGAGCAAGGAGAACCGTGGATATGGTACAATGATTGTTGCAGGCGTAGGGCTTATGGGGGCAGTTGCTGCTGCCATAATCGGAGAAAATTATGCTTGGGAAACCTCCTATATCATTGGAGGTGTTATGGGTTTGTTGTTGCTTGGAATGCGTGTAGGCTTGGCGGAGTCGGGGATGTTTGTAAATTTAAAAAGTGATGGTGTGAGTAGAGGTAATATTTTTATGCTCTTTTCAGATGGAAAAAGATTTAAAAAGTATTTGAGTTGCATTTTAATTGGAATTCCGCTTTGGTTTGTTGTTGGAGTACTTGTTACCTTCTCGCCCGAATTTGGTAAGGAATTAAATGCAACAGAGCCCCTTTCGGCCGGAACCGGAATTATGTATTGTTATATTGGTATAGCAATAGGTGATATAGTTGCGGGCTTTTTGAGCCAAATGTGGCGATCAAGAAAAAAAGTTATGCTTGTTTTTCTCTTGCTTACAGCAGTCAGTATCGTAGTTTATCTGAATGCCGAAGGGATGAATTCTCAACAGTTTATCTGGCTTGTATTGTTCCTAGGTTTTTCATCAGGTTATTGGGCAACCTTTGTTACTATAGCCTCGGAGCAGTTTGGAACAAATCTCAGAGCAACAGTCACTACTACCGTACCTAACTTTGTAAGAGGATCTCTGGTACTGGCAACGCTTTCATTTACAGCTTTAAAGGGGAGTTTGGGTATCATCAATAGTGCTTTAGTTGTGGGATTTGTTTCCTTGTTTATAGCCTTAATTGCATTATACCAGCTTGAGGAAACCTTTGGCAAGGACCTAGATTATCATGAAATAAGCTGATCTGATGTGAGAATGTTGAGAATTGCTTCCAGATCTAATTGAAAAAAACATCATTTTTGAGGATGATTACCAAAGAGAAGATAGCGGATGCTTATCAACTGATTCAGGATGAAATATGTACCGGACTTGAACTCGCTGATGGTTCAGCAAAATTTCAGGAGGAATTATGGCAAAGAGATGGCGGCGGTGGTGGTCGCACTCGTATAATTCAAGGCGGAAGCGTCATTGAAAAGGGGGGTGTAAATTTTTCTGCTGTATATGGCAAACTTCCCGAAAATATAAAAAAAGCCTTTGGGGTGTCTGAGGATGATTTTTTTGCCACAGGTGTGTCAATTGTGATCCATCCAAATCATCCATGGATACCAATCATCCACATGAATATCCGGTATTTTGAAATGAACGGAGAATCGGGAAAGGAATTACGATGGTTTGGGGGTGGAATTGATCTTACTCCTCATTATGTGATTGAAGAGGACGCGCGATTTTTCCATACCGAGCTAAAAAATACCTGTGACCGTTTTCAGGCTGAATTTTATGCCAAATTTAAAAAGTGGGCTGATGATTATTTTTACATCAAACACCGAGAAGAGACTAGGGGCATTGGAGGTATATTTTATGATCGATTAAACCCGGCTTCAACAGGTCTTGAATGGGAAAGCATTTTCGAATTTTCGAAAGCAGTAGGAAGGACCTTTTTGCCTGTCTATACCGAAATTATTCTAAGAAACAGAAACAAATCATTTACCGAAGAACAAAAACTCTGGCAATTCCAGCGCCGAAGTCGATATGTAGAGTTTAATCTGGTTTATGATGCAGGAACTAAGTTCGGTCTGGAAACCAATGGAAGAATTGAATCTATTCTGATGAGTATGCCACCTCAGGCAAACTGGGTTTATGATTATTCAGCACCTTACGGATCTGAGGAAGAAAAGACTTTAAAACTTCTAAAAAAGGAAATTAATTGGGTTTCCTGATAAAATTTAAATCATGAAGAAACCATTTTATATTTCATCCGCTTTTATGTGTCTGGTACTCATTTTATCTTGTAATACCGGACCCCTAAATGGTATCTGGCAGTATGATGGGGGTATGTACAACGGCAGACCCCAAAAAGCATCTATCGAATTTCAAATGCAAAGAATTTATGCTTCTGATACTTATGAAGCCTTTATGTTTGAAGGCAACAGTCCTGCCGTATTATATAATTCAGGAATTTATGAAATTAAAGGTGATAGTGTATTAATTACCAGTAAGTTTAGTACTCGGCCTTCACAAAATACAGATGTGACTATTGCCTATAAATTTGCTGTAAATAAAGAGAAACTAACAATTAATGGTGTTTTACCAAATGGAATGATCGTCGAAGAGTACTGGAAAAAGGTTAAATAAATTTTATTTGATATCTCCAATCAATTTCCATTGAATTGTAATATTGCTATGAAATTTACTTTTGTTTAAATCTTTTACCGTAGATTTAAACAATGAACTTATTTTCCATATCGGAGTTGTCCCAATTTTCAGGAATCAAGCCTCATACAATCAGAGTTTGGGAGCAAAGGTATAATGTCCTAAAACCTGAACGTTCTGAAGGAAATACCAGATATTATGACGACAAGCAGTTAAGAAGACTTCTAAATATAGTCAGTCTGAAGGAAAGGGGGCACAAAGTTTCTCAGTTATGTTCTATGAGTGATGAGAACTTATTTTCACTGATCAAAAGTTCAAATACATCTAATTCAAATGATACCGCTGAATATTACATAAATCAGTTGATAGCCGCAGGGATGGCGTTTGATTCTTCTCATTTTGAGCATATATTTTCTCTCAGTTTCTCGGCTTATGGATTAAAGGATACCTACAAGAAGGTAATATATCCTGTAATGAAAAGAATAGGATTGTTATGGGCAAGTAACCTCATGCCAACTGCCAGCGAACATTTTATAAGTAATATATTTCATCAGAAATTATCAGCAGCAATTGACGCAATGGCCTTACCTGATTCATCTATGGAAACCTGGTTACTTTTCCTGCCTGAAAATGAATTTCATGAACTCCCATTATTATATGCTAGTTTTTTACTCAGACTTTCAGGCCGGAACGTAATCTATTTGGGTAGTAATGTTCCTATAATATCTTTAAAAACTGCCATTCCAGATACATTGCCTGACAATTTATTAATGTTCCTAATTCATTTTGACCATCCTGAACGGATTCAAAAAGATATCGAGAGTATAAATTCATACTTTTTGGGAAATAAAATATATTTGGCTGGTAATCATAACTTGATTTCTTGCATAAAATATCCTCTGAACGTAGAATACCTTCAATCTGTGGCAGATATTGAAAACATTCTTGGTCTGAATGAAGTACTAATCAATAATTCAATCAGCTAATGTCAAAAATTATTGTTATCGGATCAGGATTTTCAGGTTTGAGTGCTGCAGCTTATTTATCTGCTGCAGGTCACGAGGTGCATGTTTATGAAAAAAATTCACAACCTGGTGGTCGAGCAAGGCAGTTAAAAGAGAAGGGATATGTTTTTGATATGGGCCCGAGCTGGTACTGGATGCCCGATGTTTTTGAAAAATTTTTCTCTGATTTTGGATGCAAGGTTTCTGATTTTTATAAACTCAAGCTTTTGGATCCATCTTTTGATATCGTATTCCCTGAATCTGAGATAATGAGTGTGCCTGAAAACTTTGCTGAGCTTTCTCAGATGTTTGAATCTATAGAAAAAGGCAGTTCTCTACAGCTTGAAAAGTTTATGAAAGAGGCACAATTCAAATATGATACAGGTATGGGTAGTTTGGTATACAAACCAGGATTGTCTTTAACTGAGTTTGCCGACATTAATCTGATCAAAGGAACCTTCCGACTTCAGGTTTTCAGTTCATTCAGAAAACATGTCAGAAAGTTTTTCAGTGATCCTAGACTCATAGCATTGATGGAATTTCCAGTGCTGTTTTTAGGGGCTATGCCTCAGGATACCCCTGCACTATACAGTTTGATGAATTATGCAGGACTTAAACTCGGGACATGGTATCCGGATGGTGGCTTTGGTAAGGTAATTGATGGTTTTATAGAGATTGCTAAACTAAAGGGTACAAGAATCCATCTGGATTCACCTGTTGAACAGATAATTATTGAAAATAACAAGGCAACTGGTATAATGGTTAAGGGCAACAAAATCGATTGTGATGCGATTATCGCATCGGCCGATTACCATCATGTAGAAAGTAGCTTACTTCAAGACAAATACCGGAATTATAAAGAAAGCTATTGGAAAAAGAAGGTTTTTGCGCCGTCCTGCCTTATTTTTTATCTCGGACTAAACAAACGGATTAAAAGGCTCAGCCATCACACGCTATTTTTTGATGAGGATCTGGAACAGCATGCAATTGAAATTTACAAAAAGCCGAAATGGCCTGCTAAACCACTTTTTTATGTTTGTTGTCCATCAAAATCAGATGACAACATCGCACCCGAAGGCTATGAAAACCTGTTCCTTTTAATGCCTTTAGCCCCTGGGCTTGAAGATACTGAAGAGCTTCGCGAAAAATATTATGGCCTAATGGTCTCAAGGTTAAATAAACACATACAGGAAGAAATAGGCACATTTATTGATTATAAGAAATCCTATTGTACTAATGATTTTATAATTGATTACCATGCTTACAAAGGAAACGCCTATGGACTTGCTAACACGTTATTACAAACGGCAAACCTTAAACCCAGCATCAGAAATAAAAAAGTAAAAAACTTATTTTATACAGGGCAGCTAACAGTGCCTGGTCCGGGAGTTCCACCATCAATTATCTCCGGAAAAGTATCTGCCGGACAATTGATTAAACATTTAAATTGCACGTAAATGAAAGTATTGTTTGATAATCTTTCCGTTGAAGTCAGTAAAATGACCACCCGTGCTTATAGTACTAGCTTTTCGCTGGGTATTTATTGTCTTAACCATAGTCTTAGAGATGCAGTTTATTCAATATATGGCTTTGTACGCCTGGCCGATGAAATTGTAGACAGCTTCGAAGGATTTGATAAAAAGCAACTGTTGAAAAAATTTAAGATTGAAACTTATGAAGCTATAGAAAACCGGATTTCACTAAATCCGATTCTTAACTCTTTTCAAAATGCAGTTCATCAGTATAATATCGGTTTGGATCTTGTTGAAATCTTTTTACAAAGCATGGAGATGGACCTCGAGAAGGTTGATTATACAACAGAGAAATACCAACAGTATATTTTAGGATCGGCAGAAGTAGTAGGCCTGATGTGTCTTCACGTATTTACGGGTGGCAATCAGAATAAATTTTATGAGCTTAAACCATATGCCATGAAGCTTGGTTCTGCTTTTCAAAAAGTTAATTTCCTTAGGGATATGAAAGACGATTACTTAATTTTAGGAAGAACATATTTTCCGGATGTAGATATTTCTGAATTCACATCAGCTGCCAAGGAACAGATAGAGCAGGATATTGAAAATGATTTTCAAATTGCATTGAAAGGTATAAAATTACTTCCAAGCACATCAAGAGGAGGAGTTTATCTTGCTTACGTTTACTACAAGGCTTTGTTTAATAAGATTAAGAAACTTCCCCCAAAACAAGTATTAACCGAAAGGGTTAGAATTAATAATGGTAAGAAACTTGGTATTATGGTTAATTGTATGGTTCAAAACAAATTAAACTGGGTATGAAGTTTCTGTTGCTTTGTTTATTTATAGCACACAGTTTTATAGGTTCTGCAAATACTCCGGAGATTGAAGATGTTCGACTATTATTTCACAAAGCAGAATCTTCTCAAAGAGTATGTACTGAACTGATTGAACTTTTGCAGCCTTTTAACGAGGAGAACAATGTGCTTTTTTTAGGATACAGAGCAAGTGCTACAATGCTGATGGCCAAACATTTAATAAATCCATTTAGTAAATTATCATATTTCAAAAAGGGTAAGTTAATGCTTGAAAAGGCAATTCAATTCGATCGGAAAAATGTCGAGTTGAGATTCTTAAGGTATACTATTCAGACTAATGTGCCTTCATTTCTAAATTATTATTCCAATAAGGAAAATGACAGGTTGTTTTTGATTCAGTCTTTGACCAGACTAAATGATCAAAAACTTAAAAGTATAATCAGTTCTTATCTTAAAACCAATAAATCAGCCTGAAAATGAATGAGACCTTTGAAAGAGCAGATGAGCTAGTAATTCTCGTTGATGAACAGGATAATGAGAGAGGTGTTATGGATAAACTTACTGTACATCTAGACGGACTTTTACACAGAGCATTTTCAGTTTTTATATTTAATTCTAAGAATGAACTTATACTTCAGCAAAGAGCTGATAGTAAATATCATTCTCCGGGACTTTGGACCAATACCTGTTGTAGTCACCCAAAACCTCAAGAAAAGACCGCCGAAGCTTGTCAGCGCAGATTAATGGAGGAAATGGGTATGACTTGTGAGCTGGAATTTAGTTTCAGTTTTATGTATAAGTCTAAGTTTACCAATGGTCTCACAGAACACGAGTTTGACCATGTATATGTGGGTATTACTAACGACTTACCAATCCTAAACAGAGATGAAGTAAAGGATTGGAAATACATTACTCTCAGTGATCTGGAAAAAGAAATAAAATTGTACCCTGAACATTTTACAGAGTGGCTCAAAATTTGCTTCCCTAAACTATGCGAGTATAACCAATCTTATCAAATCAAACCATGATATATTATTTTAGAACAGAACATCTTTTACCTGTAAATATTGAGCAGGCATGGGATTTCTTTTCATCTGCAAAAAATTTGGCTCTTATTACTCCACCTGAAATGGATTTTAAGATTTTAACCAAACTTGAGGAAAAGGAGATTTATGAAGGAATGTTAATTGATTATACTGTAAAGCCTGTATTTGGAATTCCTTTGAACTGGCAAACTGAGATTACCAATGTAAACAGGCCGCAAAATTTTACCGACATACAAACAAAAGGTCCCTATAAAGTTTGGGAACATACCCATACTTTCATCCAAAAAGAAAATGGAATATTGATGAAGGATGAAATAAAATACCAGATTCCATTCGGTATATTAGGGCAGCTAGCTCAAACATTATTTATTAAGGATAAGGTAAAAGAGATCTTTCAGTTTCGCGAAAAGGCCCTCGAGAAAATATTTGGGACTTTAAATTAAGTTTTAATTTTTTTATGGATTAATGAATAATTTGAATCTGTGAAGGTAAAACTCACTCAATTTTGAATACTATACTTACATCATGAACTCTGATACTAATCGAAATATGAATATACTGATAACCGGGGCTAGTGGTCTGATAGGTTCTAGGCTCATAAAAAATTTATTGGAAAAGGGCCATAAGGTTTCTGTACTGTCTAGACAGTCTTCTAATTTCAAAGGTATAACAGCGTATAATTGGGATATAGAGAAACAATTGATTGATCTGAACGCATTTGACGGAATTGATACGATCGTACACCTTGCAGGAGCCGGGATTGCAGACAAACGATGGACCAAACAACGTAAACAGGAAATTGTAGATAGCAGGGTTAAATCAACCCAGTTATTATACCGTACGATTGAGGCTATAAAGGCACCTATTAAGACATTTATATCTGCTTCAGCAGTAGGTTATTATGGTGATCGAGATGATGAAATGCTTTATGAAGAGAGCGATAGCGGAACAGGTTTTTTGGCCGATTGTTGTAAACAATGGGAACATGCAGTTGATGAAGGATTAAAATTCGGAATAAGGGTGGTTAAATTGAGGATTGGTATGGTACTTTCAAAGCAGGGTGGGGCACTTTCAGAATTGGCCAGACCTGTGAGTTTTTTTGTTGGTGCAGCTTTAGGTTCCGGAAAGCAATGGATGCCTTGGATACACCTGACCGACTTAGTATCGATTTTTGAAAAAGCAATCGAAAATCCTGATTATTCGGGAGTTTTTAATGCCAGTACTCCATATCCCGTTACCAATTACGAGTTCACCAAATTACTAGCAAAGAAACTTTTCCGTCCGGTATGGCCAATAAATGTACCTGAATTCATTTTAAAAGCAATTCTTGGGGAAATGAGTGCAGTTATTCTAAATAGTAACAGGACATCTCCTCAGAAACTATTGGATATGGGCTTTCGTTTCCGCTATCAAGGGCTGGATACTGCTTTAGCAGAAATCTACTCTCATTAATTCACAAATGCTTTTTTTGATTAATGAAGAAAGAGATATGTATTTGCTGGCTTAGAAGAGATTTGCGGTTAAATGATCAGGCTGCATTGTATCATGCCTTGATGAGCAATTATCCGGTTTTACCAATCTTTATCTTTGATCCTGAAATTTTGGATAAACTTACTGACAGGGATGACAAGAGAATTGCCTTTATTCATCATCAACTTAAAAAGCTGAATGTTGAATTGAACAGCCATGGTTCAACTCTTTTGGTTATGCATGATCCGGTGATACCTGCTTTTGAGAAGTTAAATGAACAATTTAATATTAAAGAAGTTTACATAAACCATGATTATGAACCGTACGCCATAGATCGGGATTTAAAAGTCAGGAATTTTCTAACAGAGAAAGGTATTTCCTTTCATACTTTCAAGGATCAGGTAATTTTTGAGAAGTCTGATATTATGAAGTCTGATGGTACACCCTATACCGTTTTTACCCCATTCTCTAGGCGATGGAAAGAGCAGTTTTCGAAGCTAAACAATCCGAATTATCCATCTGAACATTATTTGTCAAAATGTATGCAGCTTGACCCTTTACCTGTGCTAGATCTTTCAGATATTGGCTTTGTAACTGCGGACTTTATTTTACAACCATTCAATATATCAGAAGACCTAATCCGGAATTATCATACTACGCGAAACCACCCGTCTTTAAATGGTACAAGTCAGGTCAGTGTTCAGTTGCGCTTCGGAACAATAAGTATTCGTTATCTGGTAAAATTGGCTGCTCAATGGAACGAACAATGGTTGAATGAATTAATCTGGCGGGAGTTTTTTATGATGATCCTTTATCATTATCCTCATGTTATAAATCAAAGTTTTAAGAAAAAATATGATCAGATACAATGGAGGAATAATGAACAGGAGTTTGAAGCATGGTGCAGGGGAGAAACCGGTTATCCGATTGTGGATGCCGGTATGAGACAATTAAATGCAAGCGGACTGATGCATAACCGAGTTCGAATGATTACTGCCAGTTTTCTTTGTAAGCATTTATTGCTTGATTGGAGATGGGCAGAGGCGTATTTTGCACGTAAACTTCTTGATTTTGAGCTTTCTTCCAATAATGGAAACTGGCAATGGGCTTCAGGAAGTGGCTGTGATTCAGCACCGTATTTCAGGATATTTAATCCCACAGCCCAAACCCTAAAATTTGATCCCAAGCTTGTTTATATTAAAACCTGGATCAAGGATTTCAAAGTAGATTACTTAATGCCAATAGTCCAGCATGAATTTGCTAGAAAACGTGCACTGGAGAGATATAAAAATTCTCTTAATGATTCAATAATTCGATAGTATAAATTTCTCCTTGTATTTTATCGATCGAAAAAACTTTCCCTTTTTAAAAATAAGCCAATCCTTTTAGATCCTATAACCGTCTTCCCGAGGGCGTATTTCTTAATGTAATATTTTTCGAAACTGCCTGTTTAAACCGTGAAATTTATTAACTTCGCAAGGCTTAAAAGCGGTTTTATTTTTACAGAGAATTGTTGCTGTTTAAATATTAAAATTAATTAATCAGAACTTAGGTATAACATGGCTGAAGATACAGAAAACAACAATTTAGTACCCCAGAACGATAGAATAATTCCAATAAATATAGAAGAGGAAATGAAGTCTGCATACATCGATTATTCGATGTCTGTTATTGTTTCCCGTGCCTTGCCGGATGTTCGAGATGGTCTTAAGCCAGTACATCGTCGGGTCCTCTACGGAATGCTTGATCTTGGAGTAACAAGTACTAAGTCACATAAGAAATCAGCACGTATTGTGGGGGATGTTTTAGGTAAATATCATCCGCATGGCGATTCTTCAGTTTATTTTGCGATGGTCCGTATGGCTCAGGACTGGAGTTTGCGTTATCCAATGGTTGACGGACAAGGTAACTTTGGATCAATTGATGGTGATTCTCCAGCGGCAATGCGTTATACTGAGGCAAGATTAAAAAAGATCGCAGAAGAAATGCTTGCCGACATTAACAAGGAAACTGTTGATTTCCAGCTTAATTTTGATGATACACTCGAAGAACCTACTGTTCTTCCCTCACGAATTCCAAACTTACTCGTCAATGGTGCTTCCGGTATTGCAGTAGGTATGGCGACTAATATGCCTCCTCACAACTTAACTGAAGTTGTTAATGCGACAATAGCTTACATTGGAAATAGGGATGTAACTGTGGCAGATCTGATGCAATTTGTCAAAGCTCCTGATTTCCCAACAGGAGGAATTATCTATGGTTATTCAGGAGTTCAGGAAGCATTTGAGACAGGCAGAGGTAGAATCGTCATGAGGGCCAAAGCCGAAATTGAACTTCATAAAGGCGATCGTGAACGGATAATAGTAAATGAGATTCCATATCAGGTTAATAAAGCAAACATGATCGAGCAAACCGCCGGTCTTGTTAATGATAAGAAAATTGAAGGGATTAGTGAGATCAGAGATGAGTCTGACAGAGATGGAATGCGCATAGTTTATGAAATCAAACGTGATGCGAATGCTTCAGTAGTGTTGAATAACCTATTTAAATATACTGCGCTTCAAACTTCATTCAGTGTCAATAATATTGCCTTGGTTAATGGTCGTCCGATGATGTTAAATCTCAAAGATCTGATCAGGCACTTTGTTGATCATCGTCACGAGGTTGTTATTCGCAGAACTAAATTTGATCTTTCCGAAGCCGAAAAAAGAGCTCATATCCTTGAAGGGTTATTAATTGCCCTCGATCATTTGGATGAGGTTATCAAATTGATTCGTGCTTCAAATAGTCCCGATGATGCTCGTGTGAGCTTAATGGAAAGCTTCAGTCTTTCCGATATTCAGGCAAGAGCAATTCTCGACATGACTCTTCGTCGTTTAACTGGTCTTGAGCGCGGTAAAATCAAGGAGGAATATGCTGAATTAATGAATACTATAGAGTATTTGAAATCAGTTTTGGCGGATGAAGGTTTACGTATGCAGATAATTACTGATGAATTAACCGAAATACGTGATAAATTCGGGGATGAGCGACGCACTTCAATCACACATTCTGCAGAGGATATGCGGATGGAGGACTTTATTGTGGATGAAGAAGTTGTTATTACAATATCCCATGAAGGTTATATTAAACGAACACCTTTAACCGAATACCGTAAGCAAGGTAGAGGTGGAAAGGGTTCGATGGGATCACAGTCTAGAGATAAGGATTTTATAGAGCATATTCTGATCGCTACAAATCATAACTATATGCTCTTCTTTACAGAAACTGGTAAATGTTTCTGGTTAAGGGTATTTGAGATTCCTGAAGGAACCCGGACAAGTAAGGGCAGAGCTATTCAGAATGTGATTAATATTCCAAAAGAAGAAAACATTAAGGCTTACATCAAAGTTGTTAACCTGAAAGATCAGGATTATTTGGAGAACAACTTTATAATCATGTGTACAAAGAAGGGTACGATCAAGAAAACTTCCCTCGAAGCCTATTCACGCCCAAGGGCAAACGGAATCAATGCCATTAATATCAATGAAGGCGATCAACTGCTTGAAGCATGTTTAACAACCGGAACAAGTGAAATTGTGATGGCATTGCGTTCCGGCAGAGCCATTAGGTTCAATGAATCAACAGTTCGTCCAATGGGCCGTACAGCCACAGGTGTTCGCGGAATTACATTGGCCAATATAAAAGATGAAGTTGTAGGAATGATTAGTGTTAACAATCCTGAAGTAAGTGTATTAGTTGTTTCAGAAAACGGGTATGGTAAGCGTACTGATATCGATGATTATCGTGTAACTAATAGGGGAGGAAAAGGTGTTAAAACAATCAATGTAACCGAAAAGACAGGTGAACTGGTTGCTATTAAAGATGTTACTAATGATGATGATCTTATGATTATTAATAAATCAGGTATTGTCATCAGAATTGGAGTAAGTGATTTGCGTGTAATGGGTAGAGCTACACAGGGGGTTCGTCTGATAACATTTAAGGGAGATGATTCAATTGCTTCCATAGCCAAAGTTGAACACGAAGACGAAGATGTTGAAGATACGGAATCAACTGAAGATGAAGCGGGAGGTGAGTTAAATTCAAAGGACGAGGAACCTAAAACTGAAGAATAGGTCCATGAATAGAGTATTTATC
>Ga0105054_10005487_pt1 | contig 18209 bp, 9 predicted proteins | sample BON02_FD_78091 | JGI IMG/M metagenome (GOLD analysis project Ga0105054, IMG submission 78091) | Freshwater microbial communities from Lake Bonney liftoff mats and glacier meltwater in Antarctica - BON-02 (megahit assembly) | ecosystem: Environmental > Aquatic > Freshwater > Ice > Glacier...
GGGGGGGGGGCGGCCTTGGGGCGATTGCTGTTTCCATCCGTGCTTGCTCACTCGCTGTAACAACACATCCGATTCTTAACAGCATCCCGCTTGCAACTCATCGCATCAGGTCGGCGCTCTGGACTTCGCTCACCCACCGCAGCGACAGCTCGCTCGCGCGGAAGAAGCAGCGGCCCGCGCCCCACCCGTCGGCCGCCGCCGCCGCCGCCCAGCCGCCGCCATTGCCGCCGCCGCCGCCATGCCATCCCCCGCGCCCTCCGGCCGCCGCCGCTGCCGCCGCCGCCCCGGGCGCAAACAGCGCGCCTCCCGCCCGCGCGTCGCGGGCCCCGGCGCCGGCCGCGGGCGCCGCGCGCGCCTCGGCGCGCAGCTCCCCGTCCAGGCCCGCCGTGCGCCCCTCGACGGGCGCCAGCAACAGCAGCGCCGAGGCGCGGTGCCGCAGGCCCCGGCGCCAGCCGGCGTCGGCGGGGACGTCGTCCGCGCACAGGGCGACGACGCGCACGCGGGCCAGGGGGGCACGCGCTTCGAGGCTGGCGAGGCCGTGGAGGAAGGCGAGCCAGTCGAGGTGCGCGCGCGGCGGGCGGGGGGCGCAGACGGCGGCGGCGGCGGGGGGCGCGGCGTCCCGGCCGTCGGCGGCGCAGCCGGCGTCGGCCGCCGCCGCGAGCGCCGTCAGCGAGTCGACCAGCACCGTGATTTGGGCGGGTGGGTCGGGCTGTCGTCCTCGACCTCCCGCTGCTGCTGCTTCGGATGCCGCCGCCCCTACCGCCTCGGCCTGCTGCCCCACCGCCGCCGCTAGGTCGCGCGACAGGCGGCCGAGCCACCTGCCGCCGCCGCCGCCGCCGCCTTGCTGCCCGCCGCTTTCTTCTCCTTCTCCTTCATCTCCATCGTCTTCGTTTTCCGGGCCCGGGAAGCGCGGCTCCACGTAGATCACGGGGATGGGCGCCCCCTGCTGCTGCGTATACTGCTGCTGCTGCTGCTGCTGCTGCACCTTGCGCAGCGCGGCCGCGTGCGCCGATGGCGGGTGCACCGCCGCGAGCACGACGAGCGCCGCCGGCGTCGCCGCCGTGTCGCTCCTGCCCCCACCGACGCCGGCGCCTCGCAAGGCGGCGTGCGCAAACCAGGGGAGGAGCACGTGGCCGGAGCACTCCAGGGAGCCCTCCACCAGCACGAGCCCGGCGTCGTGCGCGCGCAGGACGTCAGCGATCGGGTCGAGGTCCACCATTGTCGTCGTCCCCTGCCCTCTCGCTGCCGCTGCTCCGTCTGAGGAGGTCCCTTCCTGCTGTTGGTGCCGATCCCGGCGTCGGTGTGTACAGGTAATACGTCAGCTCGCTCGCCGGAGCGAAGCAGGTGTCTCGGTTTTATCGGACTGCGCGACGGCGCGCGCCAGTTTTGGGGCGACGCCGACGGACCGACGCCCGACGACGACGCGCGCTCAAAAGAGATCTGGTCCGCTCACCCTCCACGAGCATCAGCGCGCTACACAAACGTCCGTCTCTCACACACACTCAAAGTCGAGCAGCGCGCAGCCACTGTCCTGCCTCTGTTTCGCGACCCCACATGTCGTAGACTGCCAACAAAGAGAGGGAGAAAGATGGAGTCCCTCTCGTCGAAATCAAACGTCGTCGGCACGAGAGGCCGCGCGTCCCTCCTCCAGATCGCATGCCGGGCAGTGCCAGAGCCAGGCCGCGCTGCCGCCGAGGAGGGCGCTGCGACCGCCATCAGCGTGCGCAAGCCCAAGCCAGCAAAGGCGGCGGTGCGTCGGCGTCGCTCGCGCCGGGGCGGGGGCGCCGACGACGCCGCAGAGGAGCCAGCAGCCGCGCGCCCCTACTTTGCCGTGCCGCCGTGGCCCGAGTGGCTGCCCCCGCCGCCGCGCGAGACCCCCACCTCGGCGGTCGTGCTGCTGGGCTTCTTGGGCCTGGCGCTGCTGGTTTTCCGCGGTCTTCTGACGACGGCCGAGCGGCAGGACGCTGACGCGGCGGCGGCGGCGGCGGCGGCGGCAGCGGCGGCCGAGGCCGACGAGGAGCAGCGGAGGCGCGGGCAGCAAAGGAGGGAGCGGCAGGAACGGGTGCAAGTGACGACGGTGGTGGCTGGGACGGAGGTCGAGCGAGCGGACGAGCAGCAGGTGGCAGAGGCGGCGGCGGCGGCAGGCGCGGCAGCAGCGGAAGCAGCAGCGGCCGCAGCGGTAGCAGAAGCAGCGGCGGCCGACCGAGATAGGAGGGCGCGAGAGGCCGAGGCGCTGGAGCAGCAGCAGCAGCAGCAGCAGCAGCGAGAGCGCGAGCGGGAAGCGGCGGCGGCCGCCGTGGCTGCTGAGGCGGCAGCGGCAACAGCAGAGGCGGCAGCCGCGCAAGAGCAAGGGGCCGCCGCCGCCGTCGCCACCGCCGCCGCCGCCCCAACAGCGCGCGAGTCAGCTGCCGCGGCCAAGGCCGCGATCGAGGCCGACATGGCGCGCATGCGCGCCAAGCTGGCCGAGCAGCAGGCCAACATGGACGCAATGATGCAGGCCGGACGGGCGAAGGAGGCGGCCGCAGCAGCAGCAGCAGCAACCACAGCAGCCGCTGCCGCAACTGCCGCGGCAGAAGCAGCAGCAGCAGCGACAGCAGCAACAACGGCCCCCCCGGCTGCTCCTGCCGCTCCTGCCGCCGCCGGCACCGCCTCCCGCTCGGTCGGCTCCTGGCGCCTCGTTGCCGCCGGCGCCCTGCGCCCCCACCCGCGCAAGGTGGCCACGGGCGGCGAGGACGCCGTCTTTGTCCTCGACGCCGACGCCGTCGCCGACGCGCAGGGCGGCGGCGGCGGCGGCGGCGGCGGGGCCGGCGACCGCCAAGCCCCGGCGCCCGTGCTCCTGCTCTCGGGCGCCCTCGGCGTCGCCGACGGGGTGGGGTCGTGGGCGTCCGATGGCGTCGACCCGGGCGCCTACGCCCGTGGCCTGCTCGCGAGCTTCGGCGGCCAGGTCGCCTCCGAGGCGCGCGGCGCCGTGGCGGACGCGTCCGCCGGCAGGGGCGGGGGAGGCGGCGGCGGCGGCCCCCTGCCACCGCACGTGGCGGCCGAGGCGGCGCGGCGGGCGCTCGCGGCGGCCCAGGATCGAACCAAGCTGCCCGGCACGAGCACCGCCTGCGTCGGCGTGCTCCTGTCGCCGCCCGGACCGCCCGGCCGGCACCTCCCCGTCCTCGGCGTCGCCTGCGTCGGCGACGCCGGGCTGCGCGTCTACACCTTGCGCCGAGAGGAGGAGGAGGAGGGGGGCGCGGCGGCAGGGGCGGTAGGCGCGGCGGCGGCAGGGGCGGCGGCGCGCGCCGGCGGGGCTGGCGTCGCGGCCGAGCCGTCGTTCGCGACGCCCGTGCGCGAGCACGCGCCCAACCAGCCGTTCCAGCTCGGGTGGCTGGGCGGCCCCCCTGGCGAGGCCGTGGACGCGTGGCGGCGCGATAGGGAGCGGGAGCGCGAGCGGCGGCGGGCGCGAGGGGCGGGGGCGCCCTCGCTGCGGGCGGGGTCCTCCTCCTCCTCCTCCTCCTCTGCGTTGTCGGACGGCGGGTGGGATTCGAGCCGCGCTTCCCCCCCCTCCTCCCCCTCCGGCCCCTCTGGCCCCTCGACAAACGGCGGCGGCTTTTTCCTCGCCGACGACGGCCCGGACGACGAGGACGGCCCGCCCGGCTGGCTCTCGCCCGGGGAGGCCGACGCCGCCGACGCGACCGCGGCCGTCGCCGCGCTCGCGCTCGGCCCCGGGGACGTCGTCGTCGCCGCCTCGGACGGCGTCTTCGACAACCTGTTTGACGCCGACGTGGCGGCCCTGCTCGCCCCGCTCGCCGCGCTGAGCGCCGCCCGCGACCCGCCGCCCCGCCTGGCGGACGTGCGGCGGGCAGCGGCGGCGGCCGCCGAGGCCGTCGCGGCCGCGGCCGCCGCCAACGGCCAGGACGCCCGCGCGCGGACGCCGTGGGCGCGCGAGGCGCACGAGGCGCGGGCGCGGGCGGCGCGCGGGGGCGGCCTCGGCCTCGGCCTCGGCCTGGTGCGCCGCATGCTCCGGGCGGCCGCGGGCGGGGGCGACGGCGGGGGCGACGGCGGGGCGGGTGCGGCGCGCGGAGGCAAGTTGGACGACGTGGCGGCGGTAGTGGCCGTCGTGCTGCCGCGCGTGGTCCGGGATGATGAGGGGTGATTGTTAACGAGCCAGCCTCTTTCCGGACGCGAAATACGCCGGTCGCCGCGGGCGAGGGAAAAGAATCAGGAGGAGCGGCGCCGCGCCGGATCTCTCTCCCTCTTTCTCGTCGGGCGGCGGCGACCGAAGAAAAAGGGCGCGCCGCGCTCATGAAGGGGAATCCTACTCTGCAGTTTGCTGCAAGACACGTTCGCGACGGCGAGCAAGCCCACACTGAAGATAGCAGCTATCGTCAAGGCGATAGCTGTCATACACGAGAGCACGGTCCGTGCGGCGCGCTGCTCTCGACTCTCCACGTGACTGACGCTTCGGCTCGATTCCTTCACTCTTCCTTCGGCGACGCGGAGAGATGGCGGATGCGGGGCCGGCCCTCTCTGACCCTCCAGGAATTTTGAAATCCCGCGCTTTTCTCCGGCGCAAGCGCAGTTGGGGGCGTGGAGAAAAAGGAGTGTGGAGCAAGGATAAGGGCGGTGGGCACGGCGATGGGGGCGACACATACGGTCACGATGGTATGTTGCATAGAGCATTTAGACTTGGTCGTGACCACACGGCGGGCGAGAGATGATAATTTGAGGGAAAAAAAGGGTTAATATCCGCTGGACCGTCCGCCGTTTGCCGTCGACGGCGAGTCGTCGTCGTTCGATTGACGGAAAAATGGAAAGCAAGAACGAGCTGCAGACTCGTTTTTATGGGCCCGAGACCTGCGATCCGCCGGCGCACGAGAAAGTGATGGTCGTGCGTCAGAAATTTTGGAGCGTGCCCGGGGTCTACAAAAATTCAAAAAAAACGAAAAAAAAACAATCGGTTCGGCCGTCCGCTCGTTCGCCGTCGCCGACGTCTGTCATCAGTCATCACGCCGATCGAATAACGATTTTTTTTTTAGAAAAACGCGATGCAGACTGGCCGCCTCCAGTCACCCGAGTCTCGCGAGCCCGCGCGCCGGACGAGGATGATTGTCACGACGTGCGCCGGAGATTTTGGGGCGTGCCCAAGACCTAGAAAAATCCAGAAAAAACGAAAAAAAAAAAATTGGTTCGGCCGTCTGCCGTTTGACCGCCGCCGTCGGGCAGGCGTCGTGAGTCGTCAAGAAAAAAACAACAAAAAACAGGGACAGTTCTGGTATCGTGGCCCGGAGCTCGAGGCGCGCGCGCGCGACCTCCCGGCGCACGAGGAGATGGCCATCACTGGTCGTGCATCGCGGGTTTTGGAGGGGGGGGGGCGTGACCGAGTGATGATAAACCATCCACAGCATTTTGACTTGAATAGGAAAAAAACCGGCGTCGGCGGCCGCGCCCGCCGCCGCCAGGGGCGCAGGCGGCGCCGTCCGGCGCTGCCGCCAGCCACCACGTCCGCCGGCCCGCCGCCCGCCGCCGGCGGCCAGGCGCGCACGCGGCGCGCAGACATGAGCTCGCGGGCGCCGGCGACGGGGACGGGCATGACCGTCCCGCCGCCGGAGGAGGATGGGGAGGGGGAGGACGCGCGGGGGCGGGCAGAGCAGCGCCGCGGCGACCGCCCCCGCAAGAGCCCCCCGCGCGGCCTCGTCGCCGCCGCCGCCGCCTCGGCTACGCGGCGACTGGCGCGGGCGCCACGGGTGCGAACGGCCACGCGGGTCTTTCGCGGCCGTCCGAATCCAACCCCGTCGTCTGCGCCGCCCGCCGCGCCGCCGCCGCCTCGGCCACGCCCGCGCCGAGCCGCGTCGCTTTTCGCAACATGCGCGGGCGCGCCATGGTCGGCGTGTACATCGCGCCGCCCGGGTACGAGCAGCTGCTGTGGAGTCTGGCCGCGGAGGACGTGGACCGCCTTTTCGGCGCGCTTTTCCAAGCCGGGCAGATCAGCGCGGTCGCCGCCGTCCTCTGCTCCGTCCGCGACGAGGGAGAGGCCGCCGAGAAGAGCAACGCCGCCGAGCTGATACCCCTGGGCGACGACTGCCTGCGCCCCGCGCGGCGGGCCGTCGTGGTCGCGCTCGGCAGCCTCTCGGTGCCCGGAGACACGTGCCGGATCAGCGAGCTTGCGCTGATGAGGGAGGGCTACCGATGCGAGGCCGTCCTGCGGGGCGACGGCTCGGGCGGGCGCGGCGACGGCGGCGGCGACGGCGGCGGCTCGGCCACCTTCCGCGAGTGAAGACTGAGGATGGCAGAGGTAGTGCTCAGGCAGCTGGCCCGCGCCTTCGTCTCGGCCGGCCGCGAGGCGGGCGAGCTGCTTTCCCGCGACCCGGCCGTGTTCAGCCGCGTGCTCGAGCCCCCGGCCGCCGCCGCCGCCGCCGCCGGGGCCGTCGCGACGATCGGGGCGCTCGGCGGCTCCGTCGAGAGGCGCCTGACCGAGGCGCCCTCGCCGCTCGCCGCGCTCGACGACGCGATCGCCCTCTTCGCGGACCCGGCCACGCGCCGCCTCACCGACTGGGGCGTCTGGGGCGTCTCGGTCCAGGCCGGGACGGAGGAGGAGGAGCGCGGGGGGCAGGCCGCCGGGGCCGCCGCCCCCCCGGTCGCCGCCCTGCCGCTGGTGGCGCCGTCGGGCAGACCGTACACGGGCATCTCGGGCGTCGCGCCCGTCGGCCTCAAGGCGGCCAACACGCCGCGCCTGCTGGAGATCGCCGACGCCGCGCGGATGGCGCCCGCGGCCCCCGACGTGGCCGAGCAGGCGCGCCACCTCGTGCACGCGGCGCTCGGCGAGTGCGGCGCCGTCGTGGCGCACGTGCCCAAAAGCGTTCTCGCGCTGTGCGGCGCGGCGTCGCTGCCGGGGCTGCCCCGGGGGCTCGCCGTGCCCCCCGGCGAGGCCAAGACCGTCGCGCGGCTGCCGCTCGGCCCCGGCGACGAGCCGCCGAGCGCGCAGGCCCCGGAGGAGTCGCTGCGCGTTCCCGCCGGCCTTATCTTTGCGGGAGGGCTCAGCGGCAGCCGCGGCGACGCGTCGGAGCTGCTGCTGCGCGCGTCGCTCAACGCGTCCGCGCCGATCGATCTCGCCTCTTGCGCGACGCGTCTGCTGGCGGAGCAGTTCTCGCTGGCCTAGCGTTGGGGCGGCGGTGGCAGGGGCGGCGGCGGCGGCTTGCAGGGGCGGTGGCGACGACGGGACGGCCAATAGACGACGAGTGTAAGATAACGCACATCAGGTTGGCCGTCCCATCGTTGGTTTTGGAATGTGTTTGTGAGGGAGGAGACAGAGCAGGGGGAGGGGGAAACGAAAGAGAGCCTCGCAGTTGCCGGCGACGCGCGTCGGCGTCGGCGACGCGCGTCGGCCCGACGCCGTCGGGCGCTCGTTTCAAGCCAGTCGCTTTGTGCGCTCCCCCATGTCTCTCTCTCTCTCCCAAGGCATGCATTTGATTGGACATCGCACTTACCGCGTCACACGCCCTCCCGTGATTACTCACGGCTCTCCGCGTTTTTGAAAGCGACAGTTGGAGACAGTTGGAGAGAAAAAACAGAAACAAAAAGTGGGGCAACGATGCAGGCGACCGCGCGCCCGATGAGGGTCGGGTCGGTTGGTCGGCGGCGTGAAGTGCGTCTGAACTGGCGCGCGGGGCAGCGGGATTGCACCTTGAGCGGGTGGGGCGGCAAAGGATCACAGAGCGGAGGACTCCCAACCGCCCCTCATCCCCTCGAGAGGGTCGCAACGCGCTCACACCTTTGATCCCCTCACATTCCCCGGAAACCACACCAACCACAGCACCTCGGTCGTGGCTGCCGTCGGCCGTCGTCGTCGCCGTCGTCGTCGCCGTCGTCGCGCCTGCACGTCGCGGCTGCCATCGGCTTTGGCGGACCAAACACGCGCCGCCCCAACAACAACAACAACAACAGCAGCAGCAGCAGCAGCAGCAACAACAGCAGCAGCAGCAGCAACAACAACAACAACAACAGCAGCAGCAACCGCCCCCGGAGCGGGTCCCCCGACCAGCTCGTCCGCGAGTACCGCTCGCTCTCGTCGCCGCAGCCGCCGCAGCCGCCGCCCTCGCTCCCCGCCGCCACCCTGCGCCGCGCCGACGCGCTCGCGGCCGTCGAGCCGTCGCCGTCGCGGCAGGCGTCCGGCGCGGGGTCGGCGCCCGCGGCCGTGAGCCGCATGCGGGCCGACCGCGAGCAGGCGCGGAGCGGGGAGGACGCGGGGGCGCAAGAGGAGAAGCAGCAGCAGAGGCAAGGACAGCAGCAGGAGCAGGAGCAGGCGCCGCCCCCGCAGGCAAGCGGCGGCGGGGGCGGCGGCGTGGGTGCCGGCTGGCAGCATGCGCTCGACCGGCTGGTGCCGCCCGCCGAGCTGGCCGCGCGCCGCGAGGACGGCGGGCGCACCTTTGTGCCCGTGCTGCTCGGTGGGGGCGGGGGGGCGAGCGCCGGCACCGGCGACAACAGCAGCAGCAGCAGCAGCAGCAACGACAGCGGCACCGGCGGGGGCGGGCGCGGCGGCGCCCTCGTTGCCTTAGGCGCCTCTGTCCAGCGCGCGGGCCTGCAGCTGGCGCGCCGCCTGGCGGGCGCGGGCCGCGAGGTGACGGCGGCCGAGGCGCACGTCGGCCGGCTGGAGGAGCTGATGCTCGAGGCCGCGGGCGCGGTCGAGCAGCTGTCGCTGCAGCACCGCGAGTGCCGCCGGGAGGAGGAGGCAGGGGCGTCGGCAGGGGCGTCGGCAAAGGCGTCGGCGGCGGCGGCAGCGGCGGCGGCGGCGGGGACGGGAGCAGAGCTGTCAGCCTCCGCGGTCCCCAGCAGCGGCGGCGCGTGGCCCGCGCTCGTGACCATGATGGCCGAGGTGATGCAGGACGTGGGCGCGGAGCTCGCCGTCGTGCGGCAGGGGCTGCGCGAGGCGTCGCTCGAGCTCGACGGCTCGGCCGCTGCCGCCGCCTCGGCCGCCGCCGTCGCCGCCGACGCCTCTTCGTCGTCGTCCTCCTCCGCCGCCGCCGTCGCCTCCTCGTCGCGCGCGGCCGTGGCCGAGGCCAAGGCCGAGGCCGCGGCCGTGCGCGACGAGCTCGAGCTCGAGCGCGGGCGCGCGGCGGCGCTCGAGGCCCGGGTGCAGGCGCTCGAGACGGGGGCCGCGGCCGCCGTTGCCGATGCCGCCGCCGCCGCCGCCGCCGACGCCGCCGACGCCGACGCCGACGCGCGGGCGCGGGCGAGCGCCAGGCTCGCCGGGCGCCTCGAGGGGGTGCTCAGGCAGGTGGTGGAGATGCCGGGGGTGGCCACGGCCGACCGGCTCGCCGTGGCGCGCGCCGTCGCAGAGGCCGTCGCCATGCTCCCGCGGGTGTCGGCGAGGTGAGAGGGAAAAAATGAGGGCGGGCGCGCCCGTGCCTCTCTGCCCTCCGACGAACGCCCGACGCCCGCCGCTTGGCGGGAAACGGCAGTTGGCGAGGAACGAAAGGTTGACACGGGGATCTGTCTGCTATCTATGGATGGGAAGCACCCTCGCCTCTTTTCTATATCTGTGTACAATAAATCGATATGTTTCCGCGGCCTCTGTTTTGTCAAACGGCCGGCGCGAGAAAGAGACAAGAGACAAGAGATGAGAGCGAGGGCACACACACGTGCGCCCGCCGGCCGCGCGCCGCCCTCTCCCCTCCCCTCCGTCGTCCTCAGAAGCTCGGCTGGTCGAGGCCCGTGCGCAGCGCGGAGGCCCCGCCCGCCTGCGGCTGCTGCTGCGAGAACGACGCCCCCGCGCCCTGCTGATGCTGCATGTAGGGGCGGTTGCGGACCTCGCCGCCCAGCTCGAGCGCGGCCGACGGCGCGCGCGCCCCGCCGCCCGCCGCCCACCGCCTTGCCGTTGCCGCCGTCCTCGAGGTCCCCGCCCGCGCGCTTCCGCCGGCCCTTGCCGCAGCAGCGCGAGCACACGCGCCCCGAGTGCACCGCGAACGCCAGCAGGGCAAGGCCTGCGGACGACCAGCACAGCGCGACGACGGCCGTCCGCCACTCCTTTTGAGGCAGCTTTGCGAGGTTGCCGCGCGCCGCGACGCTCGACAGCGCCAGCGAGGCGGCGATCCACCACAGGCCCAGCAGGAGGGTGGCCACGAAGTCGAGCACGTCGCCGCACCCGCACATGTCGCACGTGACGAGCTGCAGCACGCCGACCAGCACGGGCACGCCGACGCCGACGATCGCCGAGACGTAGGCGAAGCGGCAGGGGGCCATGTCCGCGGGGTCAAACCCCAGGAGGCACGAGCTGCCCGCGGCGGGCGTGCCGGCGAGCCCGCCGATGGCCTGCTGGAAGCTCTGGACGTTGGCCAGGCGCACGGCAGTGATGGCGCCGATGGCCACGGCGGCGCCGACCTGTTGTTTGTTTTTGGCGTTTTGGTTTTTGATTGTTTGCTTGCGTTCGGGGGTTCGTGTTGGCGGCGGCGCGCGGACGATTGGTCCGAGGAGGGCGAGAGGGGCGAGAGAGCGCGGACGGTTGGTCCGAGGGCGAAAGGGCGGGAGCGCGGGCGGTTGGTCCGAGGGGCGAGAGGGGCGAGTGTGGCGAGAGGAGCGAGAGCGCGCGAACGCCGACGGCGGCGCTCGACGTCTGACGGGCGCGCGCCGCCATCGCGCCGGGTAGGGAACGCCACTGGGCTTTTGTCTCCCGCTCGACGCGCCGGGCATGGAACGTCATAAGGCGCGCGCGCACGGGAGCCTCGCGCTCCAGCTGACGTCCAGTTGGGCGCGCGCATCGAGAGCACAGGAGAGAGGATGAGGGCGCGCGGGAGAAGGGAGAGAGGGAGAGGACGCTAGAGGACGCTAGAGAAAGGCACTGGTACGCACCTGCAGCAGCGCGAGCGTGCCGCTGCAGCAGCGCACGCCAAAACCGGCGCGCGGCATCGCAAAGCGTTTGCTCGCGCGTGTCTCGTCCCCTCTGTGTTCTGCGCACGTGCGAGAAGCTGAAATACGCGGTGAGAAACGGGGAGGAAGGTGGGGCTTGCTCTGAGGTTGAAAGAGTGCAAGGAGGAGCAAAGGATGTGCTCGATTGTTGTGCAAGGGAGCGAGAGGAACAAGCGGACAGAAAGCCGGCGCCGGCTTCCCGCGCCCTGCGCGCGAAACGAGCGCGAACACCGCTCGACGCACGAAGCGGCGAAACGGCACAAAGACCGCGGCGCGCGCCGACATTCCTATCCCAATCCCTGCTCCTTCACACACACACGTCCCCACCCCTGCGCACCCGTGACGCCCGATTGCTCAGAGCACGAACGCGCGACCCCCCCCCCTTTTCCCCTCATCTCTTTTGCTTGTGCCAAACACCCACTGAAACCCCGTCTGCGCCCGCCAACAGCTCCGAAAGCAGCGATGCTGCTTTCGCGGTCGTCGATCGGGGCTGGGCGCGCGGTGACGGGCATTGCGCCTCTCTCCGCCCCGGCCCTGCCCCTGCGCGCCCCAGGCCGCAGCGCGCGCCGGACCGCCGCCCCACCAGCCCCTGCTGCCCCTCAAGGGGGGGGAGCGGCCAAAGGGAAACGCGCCGTCGTCCTGTGCAAGGTGCGCCAACGTTCAAGCCATCGCGCGAGCGATCGGGCGGGCGGTCGATCTCTCGAGTGCGCGCCTCGGCGTGGTCGTTGCTTGGCGTGATGCGCCCGATTGGGTTGCGACAAGGGCCAACAGATGGTCCCTCCCCTTCTCCTCTTGGGGTTGTTCTCCCCCCCTCCGTCCGCCGAGGGGGCCGCCCTCATGCCTGGGTTGGTCCTCGGTCGCGCGCCGGTGGCGGCCTTGCGCCGCGCAGCGCCGACCGCCCAGTCGCGATTGCCTTCCCGCCCTTCTCCCTCTTTCGAGCGTCTCAAAGCCCTCGTCGCTGTCGCCGCCGCTCTCGCGCGCCCGTCTCTCGCGCGCGCGCTCATCAAACCTTCCGCTCACGAAACCGCCCGCTCACTGAACACAAACACCCACGAGACCCTTTCCCCCCCCCCACCTTGCATAATAACACAACCTCCAAACCCGCAACGCCAGGCCGACGAGGGCGCCCCCGGCGGCGGCAGCCCCGCACCCCTCCCGCCCTCCCCGCCCCCGCCCCCGCCCCCGCCCCCCCCGCCGCCGCCCCTCCCCTTCCGCAAGCTGCTCTGCGCCAACCGCGGCGAGATCGCCATCCGCGTCTTCCGCGCGGGCAGCGAGCTCGGCCTGCGCACCGTGGCCGTCTACTCGCCCGCCGACCGCCTGCAGCCGCACCGCTACAACGCCGACGAGTCCTACTGCGTCGGGACGGCCGACATGCAGCCCGTTGCCTGCTACTTGGACGTGGAGGCGGTCCTGGCCGTCGCCAAGTCGTCCGGCGCCGACGCCATCCACCCGGGCTACGGCTTTTTGTCGGAGAACGCGACCTTTGCGCGCCGGTGCGCCGAGGAGGGGATCGCGTTTGTCGGGCCGCGCGCCGAGACGCTCGAGGCCATGGGCGACAAGACGGCCGCGCGCCGCGCCGCCGCAGAGTGCGGCGTTCCCGTCGTCCCGGGGACCAACTCGGCGCTGCTCGACCCGGCCGAGGCCCGCGCGTTCGCGGCCGAGGCCGGCTTTCCCGTGATCCTCAAGGCGGCCATGGGCGGCGGCGGCCGCGGCATGCGCATCGTGCGCGCCGCGAGCGAGATGGACGAGCTCTTCGTCCGCGCCTCGGCCGAGGCCAAGGCCGCCTTCGGCGACGGATCCATGTTTGTCGAGAAGTACGTCGAGGACCCGCGGCACATCGAGGTCCAGATCCTGGCCGACAGCCACGGCAACGTGGTGCACCTGTACGAGCGCGACTGCAGCGTGCAGCGGCGCCACCAAAAGGTGGTCGAGGTGGCGCCGGCGCCGGCGCTCGACGCCGCCGTGAGAGCGCGACTCTACGCCGACGCGGTCAAGCTCTGCCGGCACGTGGGCTACGTCAACGCCGGGACGGTCGAGTTCATGGTCGACGCGCGCGGGGCGCACTACTTCCTCGAGGTCAACCCGCGCGTGCAGGTCGAGCACACGGTCACGGAGGCCGTCACGGGCGTCGACATTGTCCAGGCGCAGGTTCGGATCGCCGGCGGCGCGCGGCTGTCCGAGCTGGGTCTCGGGTCGCAGGCGTCGGTGCCCCCGCCCAACGGGTACGCGGTGCAGTGCCGCGTGACGAGCGAGGACCCCGAGCAGGGCTTCCAGCCGGACGCGGGGCGCCTCGAGGCGTACCGCGTCCCCGGCGGCCCGGGCATCCGGCTCGACGGCGCCGTGACGACGGGCAACGTCGTCAGCCGGTACTACGACTCGCTGCTGGCAAAGGTGGTCGCGTCCGCCCCCACGTACGAGCGCGCGGTGCAGCGCGCCAGCCGCGCCCTGGGGGAGTTCCAGGTCCGCGGCGTCAAGACCAACATCGCCTTTCTGGAAAACGTGCTGCGGCACCCCGAGTTTGTGGCGGGCGCGCCCACCACCAGCTTCATCGAGCGCAACGCCGCTGACCTCTTCCGGTTCGAGGGGCACCCGTCCGCGCGCGCGTCCAAGCTGCTGGCCTACCTGGCCGACGTGCGGGTCAACGGCGCGCGGCACCCGGGCGCCTCCGGGCCGGCGCCCAAGCGGGCGCCGCCGCCGCCGCCCGCCATCCCGGGCGGCGGCCACGCGGCCGCCGCCGCGCCGCCGCCGCCCGCGCCCGCCGTCCCCCGCTCGGGCGGCCAGAGCCCGTCGCCGACCGGCACGGACGCCCCGTCCGGCCCGCCGTCCTCGCCCCTGCCCCCGCCCCCCCCTCCCGCCGGGTGGCGCGCCGTCCTCCTGCGCGAGGGCCCCGAAGGGTGGGCGCGCGCCGTGCGGGCGCACAAGGGCGTCCTCGTCACAGACACAACCATGCGCGACGCCCACCAGTCGCTTCTGGCCACGCGCATGCGCACGCACGACCTCATGCGCGCCGCGCCTGCGACCGCGCACCTTTTGGCCCCCGCCGCGTCGCTCGAGTGCTGGGGCGGCGCCACCTTCGACGTGGCACTGCGCTTTTTGCACGAGTGCCCCTGGCGCCGGCTCGAGCAGCTGCGCGAGGCGGTGCCCAACGTCCCCTTCCAGATGCTGCTGCGCGGGGCCAACGCCGTGGGCTACACCTCTTACCCGGACAACGTGGTGCGCGCCTTCTGCGACGAGGCCGCGCGCGCCGGGGTCGACGTCTTCCGCGTGTTCGACTCGCTCAACTACTTGGACAACCTGCGATTCGGCCTCGACGCCGCGAGGGCCGCCGGCGGCGTCGCCGAGGGGACCATCTGCTACACGGGCGACCTGCTCGACCCGGCGTGCAAGTACAGCCTCGACTACTACATGGCCCTGGCCGAGGCGCTTGTGGACCACGGGGTGCACGCCCTGGCCGTCAAGGACATGGCGGGGCTGCTGAAGCCCCGGGCGGCGACGCGGCTGGTCGGCGCGCTGCGGGCGCGGTGGCCCGAATTAGTCATCCACGTGCACACGCACGACAGCGCGGGGACGGGCGTGGCGACGCAGCTGGCCGCCGCGGCCGCGGGCGCCGACATCGTGGACGCGGCCCTGGACAGCATGAGCGGCCTGACGTCGCAGCCGAGCATGGGCGCCATCGTCGCCGCGCTGCGGGGGACCGAGCTCGACACGGGATTGGACCCCGCGGCGGTGCTGGAGCTGAGCCGTTACTGGGAGGGGACGCGAGCCTTGTACGGCCAGTTCGAGAGCGGCATGCTCGCGCCGTCATCGGACGTGTACCGGCACGAGATGCCGGGCGGGCAGTACACCAACCTCAAGTTCCAGGCGTCGCAGACGCTGGGGGGCGGGGCGGGGGGAGGCGGGGGCGCGGGAGGGGGAGGGCGGGGAGGGGGAGGAGGGGCGGGGGGCGGCAGCGCGGCGGCGGGAGGCGCGTCCGGCGGCGGCGCGGGCGCGGCGGCGGGCGGCGGCGGCGGCGGCGGCGCCGCCAGCATGTCCCCCGAGCAGCAGTGGGTGGCCGTGCAGGACGCCTACGCGGCCGCCAACCGCGCCCTCGGCGACATCGTCAAGGTGACGCCCTCGAGCAAGGTGGTCGGCGACCTCGCGCAGTTCATGGTCTCAAACGGCATTGCTGACGAGGACCAGCTGCTCGCGCGCGCGGCCGACCTCTCGTTCCCGGCCTCGGTCATCGAGTTCTTCCAGGGGTACCTGGGCCAGCCGCCCTTTGGCTGGCCCGCGACCTTGCGCGCGGCCGTGCTGAAGGGCAGGCCTGTGGTCGAGGGGCGGCCGGGCGCCTCTCTGCCGCCGCTCGCGCTCGACGCCTTACTCAACCGACTCAGGGACAAGTACCCCGCGTCGGACGGCGCGTCGGCCATCACGCACCGCGACGTCCTGTCCGCGGCCATGTACCCGGCCGTGTTCGACGAGTACCGCGCGTTCGCGCTGCGCTACTCGGACGCCGTCGAGCGGCTGCCGACGCCCGCCTTTCTCTCGCCGCTGCGCGAGGACGACGAGGTCGAGATCGCCTTGGGGCGGGGGGTCGAGACGCACGTGCGCTTCAAGGCGGTGGGCGAGCTGCAGCCGACGGGGAAGCGCGACGTCTACTTCGAGGTCAACGGCGTGCCGCGCGTGGTCGAGGTCGAGGACACCACCGCGGCCGGGGCCGCGCGCGGCGGCGGCGGCGGCGCGGGAGGGCCGCGCGCGGCGCGCGCCGCGCGCGAGCGCGCCGACGTCGCGCTGCTCGGCAGCGTCGGCGCGCCCATGGCCGGCAGCGTGGTCGAGGTCACGGTGAAACCCGGGCAGGCGGTGGCCGCGGGCGCGCAGCTCGCCGTCCTGTCCGCCATGAAGATGGAGACGGCCGTGTGCGCGCCCGTGGCGGGCAGGGTGGCGCAGGTCGCGGTGATCAAGGGCGACGAGCTGGCAGCGGGCGACCTGGTCGCGCTGATCGAGGCGGTGTGACTTCTCTGAACACCGCCTGATGATGGCGACCGGGTGGAGACGGGTGGGAGGGAGAGGGGCAGCAGCTGCGCGCGCACGAACGAACGAGGCGCTTGGTCGTTTTTTTTCCGCAGGGGGGAGGCGTCGCTTTTATTTTAGGCGTGGCGAGCGCGCGAAGCTCGCAAAAAGGAACGCCCGCGTCGCTTTTTTCTTGGGATCAAAAACGAGCCATTGCGCGCGCGCGCGCTCGTCGTGATCGCCTCTCGCCACCTTTATCTCTATCACTCCTCCTCGCGCACCTTCTCCCGAATCGGCGAAACCTGTAAAACCAGCGGACAGCTGTTTTGAACCCCCTCTCTCTCGCCTCTCGCCTCTCGACAAATGCCGCATGGCGCCTCCCCCGCTCACGTTCTACGACTTTGACCGTCTCGGACGCGAGCTGCTCGAAAGCGGGTGGGCCGGGCGCGCGGATGAGACGGCGGCAGACCTGCGCCGGCGCGAGCGCGCCGAGGCCATCGCGCTCGACGGCGGCGGCGAGGGCGGCGGCGGCGACGACGGCGGCGGCGGCGCCTGTTCGTCGGTGCGCGCCGACGCTGCCGCGGCCCACGAGGCGGCATCGGGCCTGCGCGGCGCCGCGCCGCTGCGGCCCGCGCGCGTGCTCGAGGTGGTGGGCCCCACGGGGTCGGGCAAGAGCGAGCTGCTGCACCACGTGGCCGCGCGCTTCCTCGTGTCGACCGCGCTCGCCGAGGCGGAGCGGCGGCGGCGGCAGAGGCGGCAGCAGCAGCGGCGGCGGGACGAGCAGACGGCGGCGGGCGACGAGGGGAAACAGCAGGAGCAGCAGCAGCACCACCACCAGCAGCACGCCGTGCTGCTCGACATGGACGGCAAGCTCAGCCTGGATCGCCTGCTGCGCGTCGCCGGCGCGCACGCCAAGGCGGCCTACCGGGCGTACGCGGCGGCCGTGGCCGCCGAAAAGGGCGGCGGCGGCGGCGGCGGCGCGGGCGACGGCGACGGCGAGAACGAGGGCGAGCGCGAACAGGAGGCGGCGGCGGCCGAGGCCGAGGCGCTGCTCACCTCGTCCGCCCTGCTGCAGCGGCTGCACGTCGCGCAGCCGCGCTCGTCGCTCGAGCTCCTGGCCACCCTGGCGGCGCTGCCCGAGCGCATGGCCCGCGTCGGGGGGCGCTGGCGCCTGCTGCTGATGGACGGCGCGGCGGCGTTTGCCTGGCACGACCGCGCGGCGGGGCAAGGGGGCGCCGGCGCGGGCGCGGGCAGCGGCGGCGGCCCGGCGGACGGCGGCGGCGGCCCGGCCCTGTCGCACACGCGCGCGCAGACGGCCGCCGCCGACCTGGTCGCGGCCCTCGGGGAGCGCCTGCGCGTGGCGACCGTCGTGACGCGTCGCGCGCGCGTGACGCGCCAGCCGCTCGGCGGGAGCGGCGGAGGCGGCCGGCGCCGCTCGAGCGACGAGGGAGGAGGGGGCGGGTGGCCGGCGGCGCCCGCCGGCTTCTGCCTCGTCGCAGCCGAGCAGCCCGCGCCGCGCTGGCAGGCGCTCGTGGCGCAGCGGCTCGTGCTGGCCCCGCCGCCGCCGCTGCAGGCGGCGCTGGCGCAGCGCCTGGCCGTGCCCGGGAGCGCGATGGCGCTGCTCGCGCAGTGGCAGCAGGCGGGCGGCCAGCACCAGCAGCAGCAGCAGCAGCAGCGTCAGCAAGCGGGGGGAGGAGGAGGAGGCGGAGGCGGCGCGGGCGGCGCGGGCGGCGCGCACCCGCCGCCGCCGCCCGTCGGCCTGTGGGCGCTGGACGACGGCCGCCTGGTCGAGGGCGACGAGCTGCTCGCGGCCAACAAGACGTGGCAGGTCGCGTTTGCGTGAGATTGGAGCACAGTCATGGGCCGAGACAAAAAAAGGCACAGCAGCACCAGCAGCAGCAGCAGCAGCAGCATTTATTTCATTCAATTTTTGCAAAAAATCCGCGAGACGCACAAATCGACGGGCGCGCGCCCCGAGCGAGCGCCGCCCCGCGCTCTTTCCGGGCCGCAGCAAAAAACGGACGCGCATCTGGGGCGCTGCGTTGCTTCGCGCGCCTTGGTCGACGTCGCTGTGTCTAGTGATTGCAGTTTTAGGGGAGGGGGGGGGGGGGAGGGGGGCTTCTTTTAGACCCTCTCGGGGCCCCCCCGGCGCCCCGAGGAGCGGAAACGAAAAGTGAAAAAACACCCCACGCGGGGGGGGGGGGGGCGCCCGCCCCCCCCCCGGGGGTGTTTTTTTTTCTTTTTTGTTCCCCGTCCCGGGGGGGGGGGGGGGGCCCAAAGGGGTCCTGGTAGGCGCCCCCTTCCCCCCCCCCCCTCCCCTAAAACTGCAATCACTA
>Ga0105054_10005488_pt1 | contig 18203 bp, 18 predicted proteins | sample BON02_FD_78091 | JGI IMG/M metagenome (GOLD analysis project Ga0105054, IMG submission 78091) | Freshwater microbial communities from Lake Bonney liftoff mats and glacier meltwater in Antarctica - BON-02 (megahit assembly) | ecosystem: Environmental > Aquatic > Freshwater > Ice > Glacier...
AACCTGCCGACAATGCTGCACTAGCCGCTAATGCGATCGTTGTTTTTTTAGTAGTAATAGACATAATAATTTCCTATAGTGTTATAAAATATTGCGAAAAATGAAACCCAAGCGGTCAATCAGGACCAAGCTTGCTAACATAGACAGGCATTAAACTATTTTGTTACAGACTTAATGAAAATATATTCAAATAACATCGATGAAAAGGGCCTAGTCTTATTAACGGTGATGAGAAAGCGTTTGAGTTGGTTGTTTCAAACTATCATAATCTGATGATCTCGGTTGCTCGCGCTATTGTTGGCGAAGCCTTTGCTGATGAAGTAGTTCAAGATGCATGGATTTCTGCCATTAAGGCATTACCAAAGTTTGAGGGACGCTCATCATTAAAAACATGGTTACTTCATATTGTGAGCAATGGCGCTAAAAGTCGTGTTCGTAGAGAAAACCGGATGATTTCACTGGATGATGGCTGGCAGTCGGTATCTTCTGATAAATTTGATAATACCGGTCACCGAATAGATGAGATTTTACCTTGGGAAGAAGCCACACCCGAGGCTTTACTAGCTAATGAACAACTTCAAGCCGCCATTGAAGAAACGTTCCAAAAGCTTCCTTCTTTACAACGTGCTGCACTAACAATGTACGACATGGAAGGTTTGAAAATGGAAGAAGTTTGTAACATTCTTGACATCTCTGCGTCTAATGCACGAGTGTTATTACATAGAGCGCGCACATGCCTACATCAGTGTATCGACAAGTTTCAGGACAAATAAGCAAGATGATTAAGTGTAAAGACCTAACAGAAAAAGCCAGTGACTATTTAGATGGTAATTTATCACTACGTAAACGCATCGGGCTATCTTTTCATCTTTTAATTTGTCGCCCTTGCCGTAACTACCTACAACAAATCCGTAGTACGATTAAAACGGTTAAAGTGTTGCAACCAAAAGAAAAAGGGGCCTACGATACCTGCCCCTTAGTGAAAAAGCTTCGTGAACTTAGTCGTAAGCAGGACTAAGGCTTAGCGTCTGATTGGTGTTTGTCTTTCCATTGCGCGTAAGGCATACCGTAAACATGTTCACGAGCCTGATCATAATCCATCGTTAGGCCTTTTTCTTCAGCTGCTGCTAAATACCATTTTGCTAAACAATTACGACAAAAACCGGCCAGATCCATTAAATCAATATTTTGTACATCTGTCCGTTCTTGTAAGTGAGCAGTTAATCGACGAAATGCCGCGGCTTCAAGTTCTAATTGTGTTTGTGTATCCATTATTTATTTTCCTCATATAAAAAACACCGCACTTCATGGGTAGCGGATAAATCAGTTCGTTCAGGGTAATCAAGTAAACATTTAGGCATAACACTCGGACAACGTTGATGAAAATGGCAACCAGATGGTGGATTTGCTGGCGATGGCAACTCACCTTCTAAACGCATTACTTTTTTTTCAATATCAAGTTCTGGAACTGCAGCTAATAATGCTCGAGTATAGGGATGCTTCGGAGAATTTAATACCTCATCCCGTTGACCTTGCTCAACAATTCGTCCCAAATACATCACTGCAACACGATGAGCTAGATAGTTCACTACCGAAATATTATGGGTAATAAAAAGATAGGACAATCCAAACTCATGTTGAATCTCACGTAACAAATTAAGTATTTGAGCTTGTACCGATACGTCTAGGGCGCTGGTAGGCTCATCACAAATAATGATCTCAGGATCAGCAGCCAATGCCCGAGCAATACAAATACGCTGACGTTGACCACCTGAAAACTCATGTGGATATCGATGTTTAATTTCTGGATGTAAGCCTACCCGTTGTAATAATTCATCAACACGCTTTTGTTTCGCCGATGGATTTTTAATATATTTTTTTGTTAAAAACCCTTCTTCAATGATTTGGCTAACCGTCATCCGAGGGTTCATAGAGGCAAAGGGATCTTGAAATATTATCTGTAATGATGAACGGTGTTGTTTTAATTCTCTTTCTGACAATTGAGTCAGATCAGCTCCTTGATAATTCACTTTGCCCGAAGTGACTGAAACTAACTGCAAAATTCCTTTGCCAACCGTCGTCTTGCCACAACCAGATTCACCGACCAAGGCGAGTGTTTCAGATTGTTTAAGTGCTAGCGCCACATCATCAACCGCTTTTACATGGCCCACAACACGCTGAAATAACCCTTTGCGAATCGGAAAATGCACACGTAAAGCTTTTATATCTAAGATAATTTTATCCGCTGGTAATACTTCTGATAAGGGAGATGAATGCAGATCAAGTGGCACATTTTTTTGTTCGATTATTTTATCAGGATCAAATAAATGACATCGCACACCGTGTTTAACTTCTTGATACCACTGTGGCACCTCAGTATGACAAAGTGCTAAAGCATGATCGCAACGTTCAACAAAGCGGCAACCGGTAAATTCTTGAGTTAATATCGGCACATTGCCTTTAATTACTGTTAGTCGTTGCTCGCGCTTTTGTTCTGTCGGCAAAGCTTGAAATAATTTATCAGTATAAGGATGTTTATGATGTATAAAAAACCGTTCTCGGCTTGCGGTTTCAACAATTTGACCTGCATACATCACTGCAACGTGATCGGCCATTTGAGCAACCACAGCTAAATCATGACTAATCAGCAAAATAGCCATGCCAGTGTCACGCTGAATTTGTTTTAATAAATCCAAAATCTGCGCCTGAATCGTAACGTCCAATGCTGTCGTTGGTTCATCTGCGATTAATAGCTCAGGTTCACCCGCTAAGGCCATAGCAATCATCACTCGCTGTTTCATTCCACCGGATAATTGATGCGGATAATCATTAATGCGCTGCTGAGGATCAGGAATACCCACTGAATCTAACAAAGCAATAACTCGCTGATGACATGCCTGATCTTTTAGCCCGAAGTGCCATTGTAAACATTCGCCGATTTGTTCGCCCACTGACAATACAGGGTTAAGCGAACTTTGCGGTTCCTGAAAAATCATCGCGATTCGACGCCCACGAATATGTTGCATTTCCAATTCAGATAAAGATAATAAATCTTGACCTAAGAGTTTAATTTCACCAGCAACTACGCGACTAATTGGATGAGGGTTCAATCGCAATAATGACAAAGCCGTCATTGATTTACCACAGCCAGATTCACCTAATAAAGCGAAGGTTTCACCACGAGCAATAGTGAAATTAACACCATCTACTGCACGTAAGGGTTGCGCCGTTTTACCCAACCAAGTTTTTAAACCCTTAACCTCTAATAGTGCCGGGCTCACTGGGTACCCTGCATTCTAGGATCAAAGGCATCACGTACCACATCGGCAAATAAATTAGCTGCTAACACTAGCGTAAACATTGAGATAAAAGCAGCCGTGAGCGACCACCAAACAACAGGCTCACGAGCCATTTCCAATCTTGCACTATTAATCATATTGCCCCAACTAATCATTGAAGGGTCAACACCAACACCGACATATGACAGCACCGCTTCAGCCAGTACTAAACCACTAAAATCTAATACAATGGTAATCATCACTATGTGCATCAAATTAGGCAATATATGACGATGTAATATCGTCAAGCTACCAGCACCGAGAGCTCTTGCTGCAAGCACATATTCCGCTTCGCGTAACTTAAGGGTCTCACCTCGTAAAATTCGACATAAACCGGTCCAACTGGTTAAGCCAAGGATTATGCACAAAAATAACAAACGCATATCTGCCCGTTCAGCGATGGTGACAAAACTTTCTGGGTGATTATTCATATAAACTTGCAACATCAACACAGCGGCGGCAATAAGCAATACGCCAGGAATTGAGTTCAAAGTGGTATATATGTACTGAATAACATCGTCTATCCAACCCTTAAAATAACCCGCAGCGATCCCCATAAACAAGGCCAAGGGCAGCATGACCAAAGTAGTCAATGTACCTATTACAAGACCTGTACGAACACTTTTCAAGGTTTGATAAAGTACATCTTGTCCAACTTTATCCGTACCTAAAATATGATATTGACTACTTAAGACGGTAAGGTTAGAACCAAAGAATAATAGCATCAACAACATGAAGAGTAAGGTACGGTATGGATAATGTGATTCACCCAACACTATCTGTCGTGTTGTTTTACGCCACGTGGCTTGGTGTCGCCTAGCCAGATAGGCCATCATTAAAATAAACATGACAAACCAAGCCAGCACTACCCACAGCGCGTTAATCATTACACTATGTACAACATCAGACCATTTATCCTGTCCATTTTTCAAATGAGAACCCGCATATAATAACTTGGGATAATCGTAGTTAAGCGTGCCATCTTCCGATGTTTCCATCTCTCGAACAAATAAATGAGTAGCGAAAGGCGCAGAATAGGTTTTTTCTACCTGGTCCCGTAACGGCAAGATAGCCAAATCCAGTAAGGTCATAACTTCTGTGGAGTAATACGTTACATCACTTGTTTGCTCTGTTGGTAGTGCAATACGAAAATGTACTGAATCTAACAGACCTATAGCAACATAACACAGCAAAATCATTATCGAAATAACGCCACGTTTACGGGATAGGACAGATTTCCAAGGTGCTCGTAAATGTGGGCGGCGTCGAATATATAAAACGGCTGACACTACGACTGCAAGCAATACGTAAATTAAAATGTCAGTCCATAAAAATACAGGCAGAAATGGCATGGTTAACGCGAACGTGTAAGCTCAGAAATATCAACTCTTAACTCTTTAGGCATTGAGAACTCAACCGTTTCGCGCAAGCCATTATCCTCATCAGCGTGATTGACACCTAAGGTTTTTAAGCGTGCAACAACATCTTGCACTAATATTTCCGGAGCGGATGCGCCAGCTGTTAAACCAATGATTTTTTTATCAATGAACCATTCAGGGTTAATGTCTTGAGCATTATCAATCAAGTAAGCAGGTGTATCTAATTTATGAGAAAGTTCACGCAAGCGATTTGAATTAGAGCTATTTTTTGAACCCACCACTAATACGACATCACATTGTTGTGCAAGATTTTTAACGGCATCTTGACGATTTTGAGTGGCATAACAAATGTCATCTTTGCGTGGGCCATCAATCTTTGGAAAATGTTTTCTGAGTGCATCGATAACGATAGAGGCATCATCAACAGACAAGGTAGTTTGAGTCACAAAAGCCAATTCATCAGGATTTTTAACCTGAAGTTTAGCGACATCCTCCGCGGTTTCTACTAGATACATACCACCTCGGTCAGAGGTGTATTGTCCCATCGTACCTTCAACTTCTGGGTGTCCTGCATGCCCAATCAAAATACATTCTCGACCTTGCCGTTCAAATTGAGCGACTTCCATATGGACTTTGGTGACTAAAGGGCAGGTAGCATCAAATACTTTCAAGCCGCGTTGTTTACCTTCCGCCTGTACTTTTTTTGATACACCATGCGCACTAAAAATTAACGTAGCGTTATCCGGTACATCGCTTAATTCTTCAATAAAAATGGCGCCTTTTTCTCGCAAGCCATCAACAACATATTTATTGTGGACCACTTCATGGCGAACATAGATCGGCGCACCAAATAATTCTAGAGCCCGCTCAACAATATCAATAGCACGATCAACACCGGCACAAAAACCACGCGGATTAGCGAGTATCAATTTCATTACAAGACAGCCTTAGGGTAAGAGCCGAGTACGCGGCACATTGATGATTCTTGTTCGAGCAATTTTAATGCCTCTGCGACAGCTTTATCTTGGCAATGGCCGTCAATATCAATAAAAAAAACATATTCCCATATCCCTTTTCCTGAGGGACGTGATTCAATGCGCGTCATACTAATACCGCTATCTGCTAAAGGCTTTAATAAGATCTGTAAGGCACCTGGTTTATTTTTAGTTGACACTAATAATGCTGTTTTATCGACGCCAGATGGCCCAACATCTTGAGTACCTATCACTAAGAAGCGAGTGGTGTTATCAGCTTCATCTTCAATATTACATGCCAAAACGGACAAATCATAAATTTCAGCGGCACGGTTTGCTGCAATCGCCGCGGCATTTGGCTCCTTAGCCACTTTTTTAGCTGCTTCCGAATTGCTATTGACAGCAACTAATCTACATTCAGGCACATGCTCAGCAAGCCATTTTCGGCACTGTGCAAGTGCTTGTGGGTGTGCATAAACAACGTTTATATCAGTAAGGTCATTTGACTTACTTAATAAGTAGTGATGAATACGCAACGACACTTCACCATTAATTTTTAGAGGTGAAGCAATGAAGCGATCTAAGGTGTGTGAGACCATACCTTCGGTTGAATTTTCAACTGGCACTAGACCATAGCTTGCATTACCGGCTTCAACGGTATGAAACACATCGGCAATCGTTGCCATAGATTGCAGTTCAACCGAACCACCAAACTGTTTTAAAGCCGCGGCTTGTGTAAATGAACCTTCAGGGCCTAAATAAGCCACTTGTAATGGTTGTTCAGCGGCTAGACACGCTGACATTATTTCACGAAATAACCGCGCCATTTCTTTATCGTCTAATGGGCCTTCATTACGTTCCATCACTTGTCGTAATACCATCGCCTCACGCTCAGGACGATAAAAATCACCACATTGTTCACCGTTAGCAATTTTGATACGGGCTACCTCTTCTGCCATCGCCGCACGTTTATTCAACAAAGCTTGTATTTGCAGATCTGTGTCGTCAATTTGGTCACGTATAATTTGCAGGGCTTGTTGTTCACTCATGGTTTAACCGTATTTTCTTTCGAATTCAAACATAAATGTTATCAAAGCGTCAACGCCAGCTTCCGGCATTGCATTATAAATACTGGCTCGCATACCACCTAAGGCCTTATGACCTTTTAACGATAGTAGTCCTGCTAATTTTGCATCCGCTAAAAAAGGAGAATTCAAACTATCACTTGCTAAAAAAAATGGTATATTCATCCATGAACGATAACGAACATCGACCGGATTATGAAACAATTTGCTATTATCAATCGCTTGGTAAAGCTTTTGTTGTTTGCGTTGATTAATTTCGGCCATGGCAGCTAAACCACCATTCTTCTTTAACCATGCAAAAACTAAACCCGCTAAATACCAGCTGTAGGTTGCTGGCGTGTTAAACATAGAGTCATTATCATCATGTACTTTATAGTCAAACATTGTCGGCGTTCCGGCAATTGTTTCACCGAGTAAATCACGGCGCACAATAACAATACATAAGCCTGCGGGACCAATATTTTTCTGGGCGCCAGCATAAATCAAACCAAATCGATTGACATCTATAGGTCTTGATAATAGCGTTGACGAAAAATCTGCTACTAGGGGAATATCTCCTGTATCAGGAATATCATCAAACTCAAGCCCATGAATAGTTTCGTTGACAATGTAATGTACGTAGGCCGCATCAGCAGAAAATTGCCACGTCTTTTTATCAGCAATGGTCGTACATTTATTAGCAGTAGAATCCGTAACGATATTTACATCACAATACTTTTGCGCTTCAGTAATCGCTTTTTCTGACCATGCACCCGTATTAAAATAATCCGCTTTAGTCTTGCCACGAAGCAAATTCATTGGAACCATTGAAAACTGGCTTGACGCACCGCCCTGCAAAAACAGCACGGCATAGTCATCAGAAATAGTCAGTAACTCACGTAAGTCTGCCTCAGCCTTTTGCGCTATCGAGCTATACTCAGGACCACGATGACTCATTTCCATCACCGACATACCTGAATTATGCCAATCTAACATTTCTGCTTGAGCCTGTAACATCACTTCGGCAGGCAACATAGCCGGCCCAGCACTAAAATTATACGGTTTCAATAGTCTATTCTTCTGTTGTAAGGGCAGTATCATCGATTTCAGAATCAAGATCGGATTCAGAAGTATCTTCTTCCTCTAATACTCGTTCTAAACCAACTAGTTTTTCTTTCTTAGTCAAGTTAATCAGTTTCACACCTTGGGTATTGCGACCCACGATTGACACATCCTTCACTGGAGTACGCACTAAAGTACCACCATTAGTGATTAACATAATTTGATGTTCAGGCTGAACTTGTACCGCACCGACAACATTACCGTTACGCTCTGATGTTTGGATAGAAATAATACCGCTACCGCCGCGACCTTGAACGCGATAGTTTTCTAAATCAGTTCGTTTGCCAAAACCAAATTCTGTCGCAGTCAAAATCGCGCCGTCTTCAGGATTAGCAATAATCATCGAGATGATGTCGACACCTTCAGGTAAGCGCATACCACGAACACCACGAGAAACACGACCCATAGAACGTACATCTGTTTCAGGGAAACGTATCACTTTACCGTTTGAACTAAATAACATAATGTCAGATTGGCCATCAGTCAGTGCGACGCTAATCAGTTGATCATTCTCTTTCAAGTCAACGGCAATAATACCGTTAGCACGAGGACGCGAATAGGCTTCTAATGGTGTTTTCTTGACGGTTCCTGATGCTGTTACCATAAAGATATAGTTGTCTGCATCAAAATCGCGTACGGCTAAAATAGCATTAATATTTTCGCCCTCTTCTAGCGGCAGAATATTAACAATGGGTTTACCACGAGCAGCACGACCACCTTGTGGTAGCTCATACACTTTTTTCCAGTACACTTTACCAGTGCTTGAGAAACACAATAAGGTATCGTGGGTGTTAGCAATAAATAGATGTTCGATAAAATCTTCATCCTTCATTGAAGTAGCAGATTTTCCTTTACCACCACGGCGTTGTGCTTGATAGGTATCTAATTGTTGCGTTTTAGCATAGCCAGCATGAGATAAGGTCACCACCATCTCTTCTTCCGAGATCAAATCTTCTAGTGTTAAATCAAGATGGGCATCAAGAATTTCAGTGCGACGTTCGTCACCAAATTCTTCTTTGATTTTGACTAACTCTTCACGGATAACTGCCATCAAATTATCAGGATCACTTAAAATAGCTAATAAGGCAGCAATTTCTTGTAACACTTCACGATATTCATCCAAGATTTTATCTTGTTCAAGCCCCGTCAAACGATGCAAACGCATGTCAAGAATAGCTTGTGCTTGCACGGGAGAAAGATTGTACGCACCATTAACTAGGCCAAGTTCAGCCTCTAAACCTTCTGGACGAGAAGCTTCAGCACCAGCAGCACCGAGCATTTCCAGAATCATATCTGAAGCCCAACCGCGGGCCAATAAGCCTTCTTTTGCTTCGGCAGGACTATTAGATGATTTGATGAGCTCAATCACTTCATCAATATTTGCTAAGGCTGTCGCTAGACCTTCTAATATATGAGCTCGATCACGTGCTTTGCGTAGTTCGAATAATGAACGACGTGTAACCACTTCACGGCGGTGACGGATAAACGCTTCTAATATTGGTTTTAAACCCAATAATCGTGGTTGACCATCAACGATCGCCACCATATTTATCCCAAACACGGTTTGCATTTGAGTTTGTTTATAGAGGTTATTCAGGACAACTTCTGGTACTTCGCCACGCTTAAGTACCACCACCATACGCATACCGTCTTTATCAGATTCGTCACGTAATGCAGTAATCCCCTCAATTTTTTTATCTTTTACTAATTCAGCGATCTTTTCAAGTAAACGCGCCTTGTTGACTTGATAAGGCAACTCAATCGCGACAATGCTTTGTTGACCCGTACTTTCATTAGTTTCAATTACAGTTCGAGCACGAATATGAACTCGACCGCGACCCGTGTGGTAGGCCTCACTTATGCCTCTTGCGCCATTAATCATCGCTGAAGTTGGAAAGTCTGGGCCGGGGATATATTCCATTAAACCAGCGACATCAATTTCCGGCCTATCTACCATCGCAATACATGCATTGAGGATTTCGGTTAAATTATGAGGCGGGATATTTGTCGCCATACCTACCGCAATACCTGACGAGCCGTTAATTAATAAGGCAGGTACTTTTGTAGGTAAGACTGATGGTTCATGTTCAGATTCATCATAGTTCGCGATGAAGTCAACGGTTTCTTTGTCTAAATCAGCCAGCATTTCGTGGGTGATTTTGGCCATCCGTACTTCGGTATAACGCATAGCCGCGGGTGAATCGCCATCAACCGAACCAAAGTTACCTTGACCATCAACTAACATGTATCGCATTGAGAAAGGTTGAGCCATTCGTACCATAGTGTCATAAACCGCTGTATCACCATGAGGATGGTATTTACCGATCACATCACCAACGATACGTGCTGACTTTTTATAAGATGAATTCCAATTATTGCCTAACTCACGCATAGCAAATAACACACGGCGATGTACAGGTTTTAGCCCATCACGTACATCGGGTAAAGCACGTCCTACAATTACACTCATCGCATAATCAAGGTACGATTGTTTCATTTCATCTTCAATATCGATCGAATCAAGCTCAAAAGCAATATCAGTCATCTATCACATCATCCAAATAAACATTGGGCGAGCACTCGCCACTAAAGTAGGCAATCTTACCACTCGGAGCGATTTCCTGCACCTTTATGGCCAGACTACTACTAGGGCTTAAGTTTTGTAAAATAACCGCTAAAATCATCTTCAACGGTCCAAAGTAATTCTTCGAGTCCTTGTTTCCAACCTTTTACCACATTTTCAGGTGTGCTTTTTTCGATATCTACATCGACACGTAAGCCAGTTTGAAATAGCGGTTTAGTATTATTATTATCATTAGACATCAAGAAAAATTGCATTTCTAACACTGCTTGCGGCGAAAATTGATCGCGCTGTTCACCATATAGTGCAGTGACAGCGGTGTCTAATACCATATCGGCAGGTACATCATCAGTTATAACCACTTGACTAAATAAACCTGTCTTTTGTAACCAGCGTCGTAATTGTTCGGTAAACATTTCAGAAGGATCAGCAAAAAATTGGTGTGGTGGTTGAGGACGGTACTCATTATCACCCACCCTAAATACCAATGTTTTTCCCCGATAAAGTGATGTCACGCGTACCGGCATTAGTCGCAAGACCCGATCTTTTGCAAATTCCGCAGCAACGCTACCGCGCGCCACATCGATCATATAATAACGAGGCGTATCCTCATTAACAGCTTCTTTACTGCCAAAGCCGAAACAGCCAGATAACATGTTGACTAAAAGAAAGAGTATTAACACTCTATAAATGGACTGTTTTGTCACTCAAATATTACTCCTATAACTATTCATAACAACTGTATACTTCAGTTGAACACTTTAAAGCCGCTATATTAGATTAACGACCAACAGATTACTTCTTTATGGACCAATTAAAAGCTAAAATTCGTGACATTGCTGATTTCCCCAAAAAAGGAATCATGTTCAAAGACATCACGCCATTAGTTCAAGATCCCGCCAGCTTACGATTGGCTATATCAGGACTGATCGCACCCTTTAAAAACACACATATTACCGCTATTGCAGGAATGGAAGCGCGTGGATTTATTTTTGGTAGTATTGTCGCATGGGAACTCAACGTAGGTTTTATTCCTTTACGAAAACCTGGCAAATTACCTTACGATGTACAATCGGTTGCATATAAATTGGAATATGGCGATGCTAGTTTAGAAGCCCATATCGATGCCATTAAGCCTGGCGACCAAATTTTACTCATTGATGATTTGCTGGCGACTGGCGGCACGGCACAAGCTAGTTGCGAATTAGTAGAAAAGCTAGGTGGCGAAGTTGTTGCCTGTGCCTTTGTTGTAGAATTAACGATGTTACACGGTCGTGATAAATTATCAAACTATCCAATTCATTCACTTATAGAATACTGAATCGAACCGACTTTATGCTTATAAAATTACTAAATTGTTTTACATTGTTATCACTGTCGTTATTGGTTCAAGCCGAACAGTTTCAATCACCGTTGACCGATACACATTGGCACGTTACTGAAACGCCATTAATGTGTACATTAAGCCAAGAGATTGCTGGGTTTGGTGAAGCGAAATTTCAACGACAATCAGGCAGTCATTTGAGCCTCATTTTTACTACTAAATATTATCCTGCAGCGCAAAACAATGTAAATTTTGAGATTGCTGAGGCACCATGGCAAAATGTCGAACAACGATTAATGATGACCGCAGTTCCTACTGATAAAGGTCAAATGGAATTCGTTTTGTCTGGCCTATTAGCAAAACAAGCCTTAACCCAGATTCAACAAGGTCGATTTCCTACACTTCGATATCACAGCCAAAATATCCCTGAAGAAATAAGCGTTTTACTGTCTAGCGTTCATCTAGCTGATTCGATGCCTGCTTTTCAACAATGCTTAGAAAACTTACCGTCATATAGCTTTGATGACATTAATAAACTTACCGTCTATTTTTCTTCAGAAAAAGCAGCGTTGACTTCGCAAGCGCAACAAGCACTCACTAAACTGGCTGACTACGTAAAACTGGACAGCAGTGTTAAACGCATAACGATTTCTAGTCATACTGACAATCACGGGCGCAGACGCCTAAATGGAGAATTGTCCGAGTCACGTGCAATCGTCATTAAAAACTTCTTAATAAATGATTGTCAGTTGCCAGAATCATTCATTACCACATCATCCCATTTGGAATGGAAGCCCATATCTAGTAATAAATCAATCTCTGGACGCGCACTCAATCGTAGAGCAGAAGTGGAAGTTTTTAGGTAAAAATTTTCCCAAAGCATTTTTTAATGTCACTATGTCTCACCTACTTCCGTCAACATTAATTTTAACGTTTAAAAGCTAAGGAATTCCTATGCACCAAGAAGCTATTATTGCTCTTTCTGTCATCGGCATCGTCGCTATTTTTTGTCAATGGTTTGCATGGCGGGTCAAATTACCCGCAATCGTATTTTTATTAATCGCAGGAATAATACTCGGTCCACTTACAGGCTGGTTAAATCCCGGGCAGCTTTTTGGAGACTTACTATTTCCAATGGTATCGTTGGCGGTCGCTATTATCTTATTTGAAGGCAGTCTCACGCTCAAATTTGATGAAATTCGTGGCCTACAAAAAGTAGTACGTAATATGCTGACAATAGGCGTCGCGATCACCTGGGCCTGCATCACCTTAGCAACACATTACATTCTTGACTTCGCTTGGTCATTATCACTATTATTTGGGGCCATGATGGTGGTCACAGGCCCAACGGTAATCGTACCGATGCTCAGAACGGTACGTCCAAATGCCACTATTTCCAACATCTTACGTTGGGAAGGCATTGTTATCGACCCACTCGGTGCGATTCTTGCCGTATTGGTGTTTGAGGTTATTTTATCCATGCAATTACAAGGTCATGCATCGGTCAGTCACACGGTTTACATGTTTTGCCAAACGCTGGTTATCGGCTCGGCTATTGGTGGAATCGCCGCTTATTTATTCGGTCTTGTTTTACGTAAACACTTAATGCCAGAGTATCTACATAATGTTGCGACCTTATGTTTAGTCTTTGGCGTGTTTGCTTTGTCCAATCATCTATCTGAAGAGTCTGGCTTATTAGCTGTAACCGTTATGGGGATCTGGCTAGCCAATATGAAAAATGTACCTGTTGAAGATATTCTTGATTTTAAAGAAAGTTTGAGTATTTTGCTTATTTCAGGACTGTTCATTTTATTAGCCGCACGACTAGAGTTTGCTCAATTTGAAGCATTAGGTATTGGTGCTTTAGTTATTTTTCTTCTCATTCAGTTTGTTATCAGACCTATAAAAGTATTCGTATCTACGATAGGTTCAGATCTTACTTGGCAAGAAAAAACATTGATCAGTTGGATCGGGCCTCGTGGTATCGTCGCCGCTGCCGTAACGGCATTATTCGCAATACGTTTACAAGAAATTGGCGTTGTACATGCTGAGCTATTAGTACCTCTAGCTTTCACCATTATTATCGGCACCGTCATATTACAAGGTGCAACAGCTAAATTTATCGCCCAAAAACTTGGGGTAGCCAACCCTGATGACAGTGGTTTTTTAATTATTGGTGCCAATCCCACTGCTATCGTAATAGCCAAAGCACTCAATGATAATGGTTACCGTACCCGTTTAACAGATACCAGCTGGACGAATGCTAAAGCGTCACGAATGGCCGGTCTTGATACGTATTACGGCAATGCCGTGTCAGATCATGCCGATCGTCATCTTGATTTAGTGGGTCTAGGACAAGTACTGACGTTAACACCTCAAAAAGAACTTAATGCCCTTGCTGGACTCAGGTTTCGTTCAGAATTTGGTAGCAATCATGTCTACACACTGAGCACTGAAATAGACAAAGAAACGGAAGGTACCGAGCAAAAATCACGCACCAAAACAAGCCATGGTTATCATGTATTATTTGGCAATGAGGTCACCTTTTCCAAATTAGCCAGCTTGATTGCCCAAGGTGCAAAAATAAAACAAACCAAACTCAGTGAGAGTTTCAATTACGCAGCCTATCAGGAACAATATGGCAAACGGGCCACGCCGCTGTTTGCCTTTAACAATAAAAAACGTCTGTATTTTTTCACTGCTACTAATCCCATCGAGCCTGAGCAAGGTTGGACAATTGTGTCATTAGTCCAAGATGATAAAGAAAAGGAACAAGATAATTAATCTTAGTTTCAACTTAAGTCTGTGTAAGATAAAACTCAATCATTACTTATTTTTTTATAAACATAGGAGATACTTAGATGGATAAAACGACAATAATCGTTATTGCTGTAATCGTAATTTTTGTTCTTGGCTTTATTTTTAAAAAGCTAATGAGCTCAGAAGTTAAAAAGAATGATCCAAGAGACTCAGACACAAAACCGGGTAATCAAGGTATAAAAAACACCCGCAAAAAATAAAGTGATTCGCTAATTTAATTTGGGTCATCAACTATTCGCACATGTAAGGTAGTTGAAAAAAGACTAACCATTATCATGGAGGTTAATCTTTTTTCTTTAATGCCACTCAGTTGAGAGTGAACAACAAATCAATTGACACTGACCCTATTGATCCTCCGGCAATTTTGGAGCCGCGAAGCGGTGGAAAAATTGTCCGGCAACAGCGCCTTGTTATGCCATAAGCTCTGCAAACTCAACGGAAAACTCCTGCTCTAAATACTTAACAGTTTCCCGCTGACCCTCCAGAGAAGCTCGAACTAACTGTGACGTAAATAATCCACTTTTTGGTTTCCACTTCGCCTCGTTCCGGGGGAAAACTTTGATCCAATTAACCAGGGCGACATACTCGGACTTTTCGAGGTCGTTCGAGTTCTCAGACATATTTGGGCGTACCAGATCTTTTTGTAGAAGCGGGATGTTATCAATCAAAACGTCGCGAACCGGCTTCGCACTCTGAAGAATTTGCCCAATCCCAACAAAACCATGACCTTTGAGATACGCTGCGACAAAATCCCCGGTTTGCAGACTTAGCATGGCATCGCGGAATCTTGGCGCTTGGCCTGCGGAGATAAATCCATGGGTGATATAATCATCCCAATTGCGATGAGGGCCTTCACCAATGTTGTAGTAATAAAGCCCATTTTGAAAATCGAATCCCGACAGATTTTTATGCAAAGAATCGTGAGGACGAAAATTATCTGCGTAGTGGCCTGACGAAATATTCGTCAACTGTTTACCTAGCTTCCAGAGCAGGGTTTTTTCTACGAGCAGCGCATCGTGCTCGGATAGACTGCTAGCGATCACCCGGATAATAGGCGCCAATCCCTCCTTCTTGATTGCCTTAACCCGCCTGGATTTCTGGCTGTCCGAATCCTCACTCAGATGAGCGTTTTTTCTGGAGCCTTTACCTTTTCCATAGTAAAACTCTTCGAAATTTCTCGGGTCAATGTACACGTACACGTAGTAATTATTCATAGCACCTTAGGGCATAATTTGTAGTTAACGGGAATTAAATTCCCTGTAATTTCTATACTTATACGGACTATAATTCCCTATAAGTGAATAATCAATTAAAAAGCAGCAATTATTAATAGCCTATCAAACACCACCTTCTGAAAAATCTCATTCGTTGTGTCAGGGTCTACCATTACATTTGTAAGTAACAAACAAAAACTAGGGGGCGGGTCTAGTTTATAGCTATTACCCGAATGGCTATTAACAAATATAGACACCGATAATAAAAAAATCAAGCCTAATAGTGACTAACTTCGCCTAACGCAAATGACATCTATGACTGAATATACAACTCAAACAAACATAACGCTAATACAGCTAGACTGGGCTGACGCTCAAGCATTAGCAATGCCTATCCGCAAGAGCGTGTTTATTGAAGAACAACAGGTTGCTGAATCCGAAGAATGGGATGATGAAGATAACTCGGCTACCCATATCATTGCTATTAAAAATGGGCAAGCTGTTGCCACTGCAAGGCTGACACAAAAGGGTAAAATTGGCCGTATGTCAGTATTAAAAGCCCACCGAAAACAAGGCATCGGATCAATGATGCTTGTTGAACTGATTAACACTGCTAAACAAGAAGGATTACAGGATATAAAACTCTGGTCTCAAACACATGCCCAAACATTTTATAAAAAGCATGGCTTTATTGCTTGTGGTGATGAATTTTTAGATGCTGGAATTACACATATTGAGATGCGTCTAAATATATAAAACTATCGCCATAACTGCAACAAGTCACGTGTCACTTTTTTATAGTCCTCAGCTTTAGTAATCGCTGAAATCATCGCCACTGAACCCACGCCTGTTTTATGCAGTTGTTCCGCTCGCTTCTGATCAATGCCGCCAATCGCCACTAAGGGATAGGCATCACCCAATAACCATGTCCATTGTTCGACACGCTCCAAGCCTTGTGGTGTCCACGGCATGATTTTACTAGTGGTTTCAAATACCGGGCCTAGTGCGATATAACTTGGGTTGATGGCTAAGGCACGGGCAAGTTCCCAATAGGAATGGGTGGATACACCGAGCCTTAAGCCTGCTTGTTCAATTTCTACTAAGTTAGCATCATCTAAATCTTCTTGGCCTAGATGTACGCCATAAGCTTGATGTTCAATCGCGGCTTGCCAATAGTCATTTATAAAAAAGGCAACTGAATCATCACAAACACTAATCGCTTGTTTAATCTCGCGGTGCTTTTGTTCATCCGTTGCATGTTTAATACGAAGTTGAATAGTTTTAATGCCCTCCTCGGTCAGCTTTTTAACCCAATCACTGCTATCAACAACCGGATAAATCCCTAAACGATGTGGACATGATGGAAAGTTAAATTGTCGACCCACTAAATTTTCGTTGTAGGTTAGTTTGGGAATATCTTGTAATTCAAAGTCAGCACTAGAATGAGCAATGACATTATATGGCCCAACTTGTCTTGCCTCCCGAATTCCACGGGTTAGATAGGCTTTAGCTAAAACAATAGCATCACGAATATCATGATTTAAAGCCATATTACTAGCAATACTTGACGCTAATACACAGCCTGTTCCACGCACTTGTTTGGCTAGTTTATCAGTGTAGCAATAAAAATAATTGTTGCTGTCATTATAATAATCCGTTGCCCATTGGCTATCAGCATGACCGCCCTTCACTAAGCAGGCGTTTAAGTCATTATTTAATAAGATTTCAACTGCTGCAGTCTGGTTGTCGTCTTGTGTTAACTGAGCAAGTTCTATGCTATTGGGCGTGAGCAAGGTTATTTCACCCAGCATCTCTTTTAATAAATACTTTTGAATATCACCATTCACCGATACACCACCCGACGTACTGGCTAAAACTGGATCCCAGATCACCGGCACATCGTGTTGCTTTAAAATCGCGAACACTGCCTGCGCAATTTCAAGATTCGGGATCAAACCGACTTTAATGGCTGCAATATCAAAATCAGCCACACAGGCTTGATATTGATTCATAAATTGACTAACTTCTAATGCACCTAAATGACTTAATCCCGCTTGAGTTTGTTGCGTTAAACACGTCACTAAGGGTACGGGATGACAACCATGTACAGTGACAGTCTGACTATCGGCGATAAGTCCGGCACAACCTTGCGGATCTAAACCGCCAATAAGTAATACTGCAGGTTTAGACATATTGCTGCCAGATAGGTTTATCTAAGGTCGGTGTACTCGGTTTTGCATTGTCGCGTTTAGGCATTATGCCGGCTTCATAGGCTAATCGACCGGCATTAATGGCTTGAGCAAAAGCATCGGCCATTTTTGCAGGATCTAATGCTTCGGCAACCGCGGTATTCAACAAAATGCCATCAAACCCTAATTCCATTGCTT
>Ga0105054_10005491_pt1 | contig 18200 bp, 14 predicted proteins | sample BON02_FD_78091 | JGI IMG/M metagenome (GOLD analysis project Ga0105054, IMG submission 78091) | Freshwater microbial communities from Lake Bonney liftoff mats and glacier meltwater in Antarctica - BON-02 (megahit assembly) | ecosystem: Environmental > Aquatic > Freshwater > Ice > Glacier...
GTCGCGACCGCGATGGCAGCAAGCTTTGAAGGCTCAGAATCTGAGCCGCTGGCCGAGCGGCTGATGAAGGCTTTGGAGGCTGGGCGCGACGCCGGAGGGCAAGTCGACCAGGAGGGGCGCCATTACACCGAACGCTCGTCGCGATTGGCAGTTTACGGCTGGGACGCGGACGGTTATCCCGAGCTCTCCGAGCTCGACGTACGCATCGACGTTCACGACACGGCGATCGCGGAGCTGCGCCGCCAGTACGAGATTGTCGGGCCGCTGACGCCATACCAACACCTGAAGGCCCACGATCCTTCGACGCTGATGTCGAGCGCCGAGTGGGAGGAGCGTCATCTACCGCCGCGACCGCCTCGCTACGACTAAGCGAACGGTGAATAATTAGGCAGGCGGACGTCGTTTGATGTTCAGACGCGGCCCCGTGAACATTGCAAGTCTGCCAAAATTCGCTAGCCGCGAAGGAACGTTAGCTTACCTCGAAAACGATCTTCGTCTGCTCCGTCCAAGGTCGACCAGCGACATCGGCCAGATCGATGAGGGACAGTGCCGGCGGTCGCCGCCTGAGGACGAGCCTTTCGAGAACATCGGGCGACAGGTAGGCCAGCCGGATCATGCGGCTGACGAACTGGTCGGAGAGCTTCTCGGCCGTGGCGATGTCCTGGATGGTCGCGACAGCGCCGCTCTCAAGCTGACGCCGCCAGCTCCATGCGCGCGCGATCGCCCGCAAGACCCAGGCGTCCTGATTTCTGTCCTCGGAAAGGCCAGCGTCATCGGGAGGCAGGATCTTCGGGCGACCGTTGCGCTTGCGCAGCGTCAGCGGGATCACGACCCGTATGGTGTTCGGGGACGTGCTCATGCTCGGGCCTCGCGCGGTGTCGTCATCATGTCGCGCACGATCGATCCGATGCCGTCTTGGCGCAGGTCGACCGCGATGCTGTCCTTGCCGACCGTCACCCGCTCGACCAGCAGCTGGACGATCCGGGCCTGCTCTGCCGGGAACAGCGATGCCCACAGGCGGTCGAACTCGCCCAGGGCGTCAATGACAGCCTGCTCATCGACGCTCTCATCCTGCTGCCGGCAGGCTTCGATCGTGCTGGCGGCGACCTCGGGCGTGCGGAGCATGCGTCGGATCTGTGCGACGACAACGTCCTCGACCATGCCCGCGGGCAGCCGAAGTGGACCGGTCGCATCGCCGACTGGACGGTTCCGGATCAGGTCCATGGAGGCGTAGTAGCGATAGAGACGGGTGCCCTTCTTCGTCGATGTCGGTGTCATCGCCACGCCGTTCTGCGTGAAGATGAGGCCCTTCAGCAGCGCAGGGGTCTGGGCGCGCGTGTTCGATGCACGCAGCCGAGGGCTCTGCTGCAGGATGCTGTGCACCTTGTCCCAGAGATCGCGGCCGATGATGGCGTCATGCTCGCCGGGATAGGCTGTGCCCTTGTGGACTGCCTCGCCCAGATAGATCCGGTTGTTGATCAGCTTGTAGAGGAAGCCCTTGTCGATCAGCTTGCCTCGCTTGTTCAGCACGCCCTCGGCCGCCAGCGCCTTGGCGAGCGTCGTTGCCGAGCCGAGCGCCACGAACCGTTCGAAGATCATCCTGACGGTGGCGGCTTCCGCCTCGTTGACGATCAGCTTGCGGTCGTGGACGTCGTAGCCCATCGGCACATAGCCACCCATCCACATGCCGCGCTTGCGCGAGGCCGCGAACTTGTCGCGGATGCGCTCGCCGATGACCTCGCGTTCGAACTGTGCGAACGAGAGCAGGATGTTGAGCGTGAGCCGGCCCATGGAGGTGGTCGTGTTGAACGACTGTGTGACCGAGACGAACGTCACCTGGTTGCGGTCGAAGACCTCGACCAGCCTGGCAAAGTCCATGAGCGAGCGGCTCAGGCGGTCGATCTTGTAGACAACGATGACGTCGATGAGGCCAGCCCCGACGTCGGCGATCAGCCGGGTGAGGGCAGGCCGCTCGAGAGTGCCACCGGAGAAGCCACCGTCATCGTATCGGTCGCGCAGCGGAACCCAGCCCTCCGCCTTCTGGCTGGTGACATAGGCCTCGCAGGCCTCGCGCTGGGCGTCGAGGCTGTTGAACGCCATGTCCAGCCCTTCCTCGCTCGACTTGCGGGTGTAGATGGCACAGCGCTGGCGGCGTGGCATGTCGATGACGGAACCCGGTGAGCGGCTCATCGTTCGCCTCTGACTGCCTGGCGAAGCCCGAAGAACCGATAGCCGTTCCACTGCGTGCCGGTGATGGTCCGCGCCACGGCCGACAGCGACTTGAACTTCCGCCCCTGCCAGTCGAAGCCATCCCTGATCACGGTGACGGTGTGTTCGACGCCGTCCCACTCCCTGACCAGCTGTGTGCCGATCACCGGGTTGCGGGGATCGTTGGCGATGACCTTGCGGCTGGATTTGCCTTCGACTTCGTCGGCGAGCAGGTCGAGCATCCGGCGCGTTTCGTGCGACAGCCCTCCATGGGTCAACTCCTGGACCCGGTGGCCGAGCCGGAACTCGAGGTAGTTGCGACTGTTGTTGGGCGCGGGTGAGCCGAAGAGGCTTTCCCACTTGGCCTTCAATTCGGGCACGGTCATCCGTCCCAGCGTCGAGAGCTGCGCGAGGACGCTCGCATCCGTGGCGTCGTGCTGTGGTCCCGTTTCGATCTTCTTCCTGGCTGCTGGCATCATCGCTCTCCCATCATGCTGCGCGGTTTGCGACGACCAACACGGCGTTTGAGGGCGAGGATGTCGACCGAACTGTCTCTGTCGGCAGCAGGTAAAGGACTGGACTGTGTGGCCAGGATGCAGGTCATGCCGGCCGCGAGGATCCGACCGATCTCGGCCAGCCGTTCGTTGGCTGACATGAGATCTGGTGACAGGGGGTTGGGGCCGGATCGTGAGGCGTCCATGGAGACCGTTCGCAGCGGGAGATGATCAGCGAACGTACTGACGCGAGACGTATAAGAAAACAGAATCAGTGGGTTATCGTAGTTCTGAGAAAACATTCGAAGGCTTGCGTAGGGTCTGCGCTGTTTCGAAGCTGGTCATGTCGACCGTTTGGATCGCTCGCGCCGAATCAGGCGGTCGCCGACAGATGTTCCCGCAGTTTCGACCATCGCTGGCGTCCTGATACGTTGCGCACCGCAACACCGGTCGGTCTCCGGTTGCGGCTGGGCGAAGGGCGGGGGTCAGGTCACGACCGCCAATATCGGACGCGCCAACGGCCAATCTGCTCGCAATCCCATGGTATCGGCACGGCCGTCTTCGCCAAACGCCATCGGATTGCCAGCCAAACGATTTTGAGCCACGCTCAACCCCGTCTAGGGATCTCACTTGGAGAATCCCAGTTCAACAGAGAGACCGTCATGATCAAACAAGTCCTGGTTGCCGCAGCCCTCTCGTGTTTCCTGGCCACGTCCGCCTTCGCAAGCACCTGTCCGCTGTTGGTTCAGCAGATCAATGAAGCTCTTGCCGCGGGGCCGGACCTGAGCGCAGAACAAATTGCGGAAGTTGAAGCGCTTCGCGACCAGGGAGAGGCCGAGCACAAAGCCGGCGATCACCCGACATCTGAGGCTTCGTTGCACCAGGCCATGCAAATTCTCGGACTGGAGTAGATTTCGTACCGGCGGGCCGGGCATTGGCCCTGCCTGCCTGCCGGCTCGGTCACGGCGGATATGGATTTGGAGCCCGGGCCGGGGCTGGCCCGGCGCCGAGCCATTCATCCAGCTTCGACCACCGCCGCCGGCCCGAGATATTTTTCACCGCGATGGCGACGGCTTTCTTCTGCCCGACCAGCACGACCAGCCGCTTGCCGCGGGTCACGCCGGTATAGAGCAGGTTGCGTTGCAGCATGGCGTAGTGCTGCGTCATCACGGGTATGACCACGGCTGGGTACTCTGAGCCCTGGCTCTTGTGGATGGTGGCTGCGTAGGCCGGCACCAGTGTGTCGAGTTCACCGAAGCCATAGGTGACGCAACGGCCATCGAAGCTGGCGACCAACTCGCCGGCCTCGGGATCGACATCGTCGATGTAGCCGATGTCGCCGTTGTAGACCTCCTTGTCGTAGTCGTTCTGGATCTGCATGACCTTGTCGCCCGGAGCGAACGTCCAGCCAAAACGCTCAACCTTGCGCTCACCGGCGGGATTGAGGGCAGCCTGCAGTTCGATGTTGAGAGAGCGAGCGCCGACACCCCCCCGGTTCATGGGGCAGAGCACCTGGATGTCGCGGATGGGGTCGAGACCGAACCGCTGTGGGATCCGGGTTTTCACCAGTTCAACGATCCGAGGCACGGCGGTTTCGGGGTCGTCGGCCTGCACGAAGTAGAAGTCGCTGTCACCCTCGGGCCTGGACAGGTCGGGGATGGAGCCCTGGTTGATCCGATGCGCAGTGGTGATGATGCGGCTCTGGGCGGCCTGACGAAAAACCTCAGTCAGCCGCACCACAGGCACAGAAGCCGAGGCGATGACGTCGGCCAGGACCTGGCCCGGGCCTACCGAGGGCAGCTGGTCGATGTCGCCGACGATCAGCAGCGCGGCCTTGTCGGGAACTGCCCTCGTCAGTGCCTGCATGAGCATGACGTCGACCATCGAGGTTTCGTCGACAACCAGAAGGTCGCAGTCGAGCGGATTGTCGCCATTGCGCTTGAAGCCTCCGCCTCTGGGGTCGACCTCCAGCAGTCGGTGAATGGTCTTGGCCTCGAACCCGGTCGCCTCGGTCATGCGTTTGGCGGCACGGCCAGTGGGGGCGCACAGCAGCAGGTTGATGCCTTTTGCCGACAGAATGCGCAGGATGGAATTGACGATGGTGGTCTTGCCGACGCCGGGGCCACCAGTGATGACGAGGGCTTTCGAGGTCAGGGCCAGGCGGATAGCGGCTACCTGGCTCGCGGCGAGGGCCAGGCCGGTCCTTTGTTCGATCCAGGGCAGCGCTTTGTCCGGGTCTATCCGGGCCCAGGGCAGGGGCCCGGCAACCAGGCGCAGGAGTCGCTCCGCGATGGTCTTCTCGGCTCGATGCAGGCCTGCCAGGAAAACGCAGGAGGTCTCGCCGACCTTGTCTGCGATGACAGTGCCCTCGGCCAGTTCGAGGTCCAGAGCCGTCAGCACAAGCTCCTGTGGGACGTCCAGCAGCTCGACGGCCAGCGGTGCCAGTTCATCGGTGGGCAAGCCGCAGTGGCCCTCGTCCATGGCTTGGGTGAGCGCATAGGAAATCCCCGCCCGAACCCGGATCATGGCCGTCTTCTCGATGCCAAGCTTCATGGCGATGGTGTCGGCGGTCTTGAACCCGATCCCACGGATGTCGCGCGCGAGCCGATAGGGATTTTCGGTCATGACCTGGACCGCGTCGGTACCATAGGTCTTGTAGATCCGCACGGCGCGGGCGGTGCCGACGGTATGGCTGTGCAGGAAGACCATGATCTCGCGGATGACCTTCTGCTCGGCCCAGGCGTCGGTGATGCGCTTGGCGCGCACCTTTCCGATTCCCGTCACTTCACGCAGTCGATCGGGCTCAGCCTCAATGATGTCGAACACCTTCTCGCCGAACGCCTTGACCATCTTCTTGGCGTAGACAGGGCCGATGCCGCGGATCATGCCGGAGCCAAGGTACTTCTCGATGCCGTCGATGGATGTCGGGGCCGATGTGCGCATGAAGCGCGCCTTGAACTGTTGGCCATGGGTGCGGTCGTTGGTCCATTCGCCGGAGGCGGTGACCCACTCGCCGGCGGCGATCGTCGCGGCGTGCCCCACCACCGTGACCAGATCGCGGTGGCCGCGCGCCTTGATGCGGAGAACGCAAAAGCCGTTCTCCGCATTGTGGTACGTGACGCGCTCGACCAGGCCGGCGAGGACTTCGCTGCTGGATTGTTCCGGCCGAGTGGTCATGGAAGCCATTCTGCTATTGCACCGATCTCCGCCACCCTGCCGCCAGGGCTTCTGCATCGGTGCAGAACCACCGCTCGCCAGCGCTTTCGTCGACCCTGGTTCGCTCGTACCAGCGACCGCCGGGCACATGATAGATCATCTCGCCGTCCCGGTTGATGTTGCCCTTGATGTCGCAACCGTCGGCGTGGGCGCTGGCGTCATCCTGCTGGACGACCCGCACACCGCGACGCCAGTCCCAGGGCATCACGAACTGGCTCGACCATATGCCGGCGCCGATGGTGCGCGCTTCATCTTCGGCCGCCACGTAGTCGTCTGAATAGTTCCGGTAAGCGACGGCCCAGTGTGAACCGAGCGTAGAGCTAAGCCGCATGCCAAATGATCGTGGGTGGAAATCGGTGGCGTTTGAACGAAAGACAGATCATCGACCGAGCCGATGAGAGACGCCCAGACCGTGCCAGCCGCGTTGTCCTGACAAGTTCGCTGAGACGGCGCTGCGCGACTACCACTCGCGGCCGAATAAGCGAGGTTGCCGTTCGGACCTCTGGGTCTTTCGTCCAATTGCTCGGCTGTCATCTTCGGGCTCGCACGGCGCCCGAAGATGACAGCCAACAGATGAATCAGGCTCCGGCCTTCACGTCGTCGAACATCCCGATGTACTTCTCGCGTCGTTCCGGCGGAATCGGCTCGAAAAAGACGCCCTGCGCGAACAGCGCTTCGGGCGAGGAAATGCCCAGTTCTTCCAACCGCTCGGTGCTGACGAGGTCGAAGGCCTTTTTGTTCGAACAACCGTAGCCATAGTTGTCGATCAGCCATGCGCCCGACTGGGGCGCCAGCATGGCGTCGATCAGGTCGTAGGCGGCCTGCTCGTCGCCGGGGCCTTCCTGCAGCATCATCAGGCCGCAGACCCAGGTCAGGATACCTTCCTTGGGGTTCATGTATTCGACCGGCAAGCCCTGCTGCTTCAACGTTACGACCGAGGAGTTCCAGGCATAACTGGCGATGAGTTCGCCCGAGGCCAGACCCTGTTCGACCGACGACTGATCGGTCCAGTAATATCGCAACATCGGTCGCTGCTTGATCATCAGCGCCTCGACGGTCGCAATCTCGTCGTCGGTCATGTTGAAGGGATCGGCGACGCCGGCAACCAGCGCCGCCACGATCACGGCACCATCGACCGCATCATAGGTTGCCAGGCGTCCGGCATATTTCTCGTCGAACAGAATGTTCCAGCTGTGGTTCTCGGCTCCGGCATAGTCGGGCGCCAAGTCCGTGCGGAAGAGAACCGAGGAATTGCCCCAATCCCACGGCACGAACCAGGTTGCGCCGTCGGCATGAGTAGTAGGCAAGTTCGTGAGGTCGTCCCAGATGTCGCCGTAGTGCTCCAGGCGGTCCGTGTCGATCGGCTTGAACAGCCCCGCGTCGCGCCAGCGCCCGACGCTGTAGCTGCAGGGGTGAGCCAGATCGGGCGCGTAGCCCGTCCTCAGCTTCTGCAGCGCCTCTTCCTCCTCGCCGAAGATCGCGTAGTTCGGCGGACCGCTGTACTTGTCGATGTAGGGCTGGGCGACTTCCGGAATATCGTAACCGGCCCATGTGAACAGGGTTGTCTCGCCGGCCGCTCGAGCTTGCCGCGGGTGCACGGGCATGGTCACGGCGGCCAGCCCCGCGGCCGCCAGAGCCGTACTCATCTCCCGGCGTGTCAACGTGCCTGCCGCAAGCCGATCCTTGAACCGCTGCACATCCATGGCGTTTTCCTTCTTCGATGACGTATCGCGAGTGGCCAGCCTAGTCCGGCGTGACTTTGCCGGGAAGCCGGAATCAAAATCAGGGAAAGCCGAAGTCGCCGTGACTTGCCGAGGGGGAGAGCGGGCTGGCGCGACGGATGGTGCTGGGATCGAACATCATGGCCCATCTGTGCAGGATTATGCCGATGGCCGCGACCTCGAAACCCGTCACCCCACGCCCGGCCGGAAAGGGCGAACCCCTCCGGGGTTGCAATATCAGAAGGGGTTGAGGGGTTTTGATGTTCCTATTATGTTCATCTTGCCCCTAATCGATTCACGAGGCCGCCCATGTCGCTGCAGACGCTCGATCGCACGCAATGGAGTTTTGCAGAGGCGCTGGCCCATGTGCAGACCGTTACGGTCGCGCGGCGCGCGGTGGAAGCGGCGAAACTGCCGCCGAAGCCTGCGCCGGAACACCAGCATTGGAGCCCTCCGCAGGATCCGACGGTCGTCTGGAAAGCGGAGGCGGAGACCGAGCTCCTCGTCGCCCTGCGCGACGGCGATCTTCTGGCGCAGGGCCGTTACACCGAGGAGCGGACGCATGGCTGGGGCAACGGCGGCAACAGCAGCGGCTTTGGTCTGCATTCGGGCTATCAAACCAGCATTCGCCCCGAACAGTGGCGCGAGGGAAAATACTCATTCGGGCGCCTGACCGCTCGGGACTGGGAATACGTCGACATCCGCATGGCGCGTTTCCTGGTGAATGCGATCTGGCCGGATTACATCCCGGAGCCGGTGCGGCCCGCGCAGGGCGCGGCAGATGCGATTTACACCACGCCCTATCTCGACCTGATGCAGGCCGCGATTGCGCATTTCGGGGTTTCGCCGGGGAACCAGGGCAAGAAGGAATGCCTGATGGACTGGTTTCTTGAGCAGCAGATCGAGGGCGAATCGGTGTCCAACAAGCTCGCCGATGCCATGGCCACGCTGATCCGGCTGCCGTCAGCACAGCGCGGCGGCGCGAAGCGGGTGCTGGGGCCCGATCTGCGTCAGACGGGCTGAGACCTCCACGAGATTGCGCGGGTCGATGCATTGTCCTGCTCTGCGGCGCGCTTGCGTATCGGAAGGGCGGGTGCATCGGTGAGGATCGGCCCATCTCTTCCGGATCCCGAGGCTGCGAATTTCATCACAGGAAGAGCGCCAGTCGGTCCTGCGGCGCTCGGCGCGCTGTCGTTTGCACGCACCCCGTGGACCTGTAAGACATGCCCATGGATATTCGGCTGAACGAACATTTCGACGGGCCGACGCTGGAGCGCGGGCACGATTATGTGCGACGCGGTCTGGTCGTTTCGGTCGAGCCGCTGCTCGATGGCGCGATCACGGGGCGGGTGTCGAACGGGAGCGGGCAGGTCTACCGGCAGCGGATCACCCTGGACCGGGGTCGGGTTGACGGCATCTGTTCCTGTCCGGTTGGCCACAACTGCAAGCATGTGGTCGCGATGCTGATGGCGTGGGCGGCACAACAACGGGAGCGCCCAGGGCTGGCCGCGCCTGTGAATAGCTGGCTCAGCCGGGTCAGGGAGAGCGCTGTTGCCAGACAACTGCCAGAGGCGCGATCCGAGGATTACCCGGATAGTGTCAAGGAGCGCCTGCTTTATGTGCTGGAGCCGAACGGGCCGCAGGTAAAGATCGACGTCTGCAAGGGCCGGATCAACGCGGCGGGCACCGCGCTCAACAAATCCATCCGGCGCTACGACGCGCTCCATGCCCTGCGCAGCTCCGCTCCGGCCAAATTTCTCCGCCCGGTGGATCTGGAACTGCTGTCGACGCTGGCGCAGGCAGGGCTGTGGGAGACGCATCACAGCTATGGCCTGCCTGTGATGTTCCGGCCGCGCGGGAACGATGCCATCGCGCTGCTGCGCCGCCTCTGTGACACCGGTCGGTTCCTGCATGACAACGCCCCCGACGCCCAGCTGACCTGGTCCGACGCGCGCCCCGAGGCGCGGCTGGGCTGGCGGATGGTGGCGGATGGCAACCAGCGGTTGGGCTTTGAAGATGCCTCTGGCGGGCCACTTTACTTGTGCGGCCTCGATGGCGCGACGCTCTGGGTAGACCAGCGCGCCGGACGGATCGGCGCGCTGGCGCAGGCGCTGGACGACGAGGTGCTGCGCCTCGTCGAGGCGGCCCCCGGGGTTGCCCCGTCAGAGGCCGAGGCGCTTGGCGCGGCGCTGCCCGATACGCTGGCGGGACTGGCGCTGCCGGGCCCGCGCACCATCCGCCAGACAAGGCGCGCGGCGAAGGCGTGCGTCGCCCGTCTGACGCTTGGTGTCGAGACCGCACGCGACGGGCCGCGCTATTGGGGCAATACGGTGCAATTGCCGACATTGACGCTGCGCTTTGTCTATGACGGATGCGAGGTTTCGCACGAAGACAGCGATCCCTGCATTGCCGAGGAGGGCGCGCTTGTCACCCTGACCCGCGATCCCCAATGGGAGGCCGCCTGCGCCACGCGTCTCATCGAGGCGGGCGCGCTGCCGGTGGAGGAGCTGGAGATCCACTGGCCGGGCGAGCGCATGAAGGCGGCCGATTTCGTGTTTGCCGATAACGAAATGAACTTGCACACGCTGGAGCTCTCTGACGAACGCGAAACGCTGGATTTCGCCTTTCGGGTGGTGCCCGAGTTGCGCCGCGACGGGTGGGAAGTGGTCGAGACTTCGAAATGGCCCTATCGCCTGATCGAAGAAGCGGCCTCGCTGACAGTTGCGACGCAAACCGAGGCGGGGCAGGCATTTGAGAGTAATGACTGGTTCTCGCTGGGGTTTCAGGCGGAAGTTGGCGGCAGGCTGGTGGATGTGGCGCCGCTCGTCGCGGCCTTCCTCGAACAGATTCGCGAGGATTGGGACGAGGTGCCGGATGTCGATACCCTGGCGCAGCATCTGGCCGACCGGCCCGTCTACCTGGACCGTGGCAAGCAGGGCTACGTCGCGCTAGACCTCAGCCCTCTGGCGCCGCTTCTGCATCTGTTCCTGACCCACCATGCCGAACTGGGTGCGCTGCACCCCACGGACGCCAGCGTCGCGCGGCTGGCCGAAGAGGCGCTTGCCGGCAGCACCGTTCGCTTTGCTGACAATGCCGGTATCCTGCCGCTGGCGCGCAGCCTTCAGGCGCTGGCCGAAGCCGAAAGTTTCACGCCGCCCAAGGGATTGAACGCGCAGTTGCGCCCCTACCAAGCCTATGGTGCGGCCTGGATGGGCAGCCTGCTGGAGGCCCGGTTCGGTGGCGTGCTGGCCGACGACATGGGGCTGGGCAAGACGGTGCAGGTGCTGGCGCTGTTGCAGGCGCGGCGCGAGGCCGGGAAACCCGGCCCGGCGCTGCTGATCGTGCCGACCTCTCTGCTGCACGGCTGGCAGACCCAGGCGGCGCAGTTCACCCCCGAACTGCGCCTGCTGGTCCTGCATGGCCCCGACCGTGCGGCCCTGCGCGATGGGGCGCCCGGTGTCGATCTGGTGCTGACCAGCTATCCGCTGCTGGCGCGCGATCACGACTGGCTGGCATCGCAGGACTGGCCGCTGGTGATCCTCGACGAGGCGCAGACGCTCAAGAACCCCGCGTCGCAAATGGCCAGGACTCTACGCAACATCCCTGCGGCGGGGCGGCTAGCGCTGACCGGCACGCCGCTGGAAAACTCGTTGCAAGACCTCTGGACGCTGATCGACTGGATCAACCCCGGCCTGCTGGGCGACCGCAAGGGGTTTCAGAAGCTGTTCCGCACGCCCATCGAAAAACACGGCGAAGCGAGAGCGCAGGCTCGCCTGAACCGCCGCTTGCGCCCCTTCCTGCTGCGCCGCACCAAGGGCGAAGTCGCCGCCGAACTGCCACCCAGGACAGAAATCCTGGAACGGGTGGATCTGCCCAAAACCCAGCAGGCTCTCTATGAAACCGTGCGCAGTGCGATGGATGTCCGGGTGCGGGAGGCGATCGGCAAGCGCGGGCTGGCCGCCGCGCGGATCACGGTGCTGGACGCGTTGCTCAAGCTGCGCCAGGTCTGCTGCGACCCGCGCTGGTCAAGACCGAGGCCGCGCGCTCGGTGGCCGACAGCGCCAAGCGCGCAAGGCTGCGCGAGTTGCTGGGCGAATTGATCGCCGAGGGGCGGCGCGTGCTGGTGTTTTCACAATTCGTCGAGATGCTGCGCCTGATCGAGGCCGATCTGGCCGCAGCGGGCATTGATCACCTGATCCTCACCGGCCAGACCCGGAATCGCGCCGAGGTGCTCGACGCCTTCGCGCAAGGCGAGGCGCCGGTCTTCCTGCTCAGCCTCAAGGCGGGCGGCGTCGGCCTGACCCTGACCGAGGCCGACACGGTGATCCTTTACGATCCGTGGTGGAACCCGGCGGTCGAGCGTCAGGCGATGGACCGCACCCACCGCATCGGGCAGGACAAACCGGTCTTCGTGCACCGCCTTGTCGCCGCCGGCACGGTCGAGGAAAAGATCCTCGACATGCAGGCGCGCAAACAGGCGCTGGCCGATGCGCTCTTCGACGACAGCGGCGCCTCGTCGGAAAGCCTGCTGGACGAGGCGACGCTGGCCGACCTCTTCGCCCCGCTGAGCAGCTGAGCAGCTGAGCAGCCAAGCGCGGGTATCCGGCGCGTGATCACCCTTGCCGCCAGTGCACAGAAAGTCGGGTGAACCGTTCACCCCATTGATTCGCGCGAGGGGTCACCCCACCGATACGCGTACGGCGCAGGACGTCTTGGAACAGCTCGCCACATCCGTTGAGCCCATCCATGATCTTTGAGTGATTTCAATACCTTGCCGGAAGGGGTCACCCCTTTTCGGAGCAGCGTCCTGCGGCCGGGCGGACCGGTTCCGAGGTCGCGGAGGCTGCCGGAAGGGCGGCAAAACCGGGGGCAACGTCACCCCGAACCCGGTTCTGATCCGCCTTGTCCGTCCGCCTGCATCACCCTTTGCGCACTGCCGCGACGGCCCTCGGGCCGAGCAGCGCATGCGTGCCCGGTGCACGGGGGCGGCGATGAGCGGGCGGGACTGGCAGGCCTTCGATGCCGAGCTGCGCGCGAGGGCGCCCGAGCTCGCGCTCGAGCTTCTGGGCAAGCCGAGCTTTCGCGCCGGCCAGGAGTGGCGCTGGGGGCGCAAGGGAAGTCTCTCGGTCGTGATCGCCGGCGCCAAGGCCGGCATGTGGTTCGACCACGAGGCAGGCGACGGCGGCGGGTTCATCGATCTGGTTGGCCGGGATCTCGGCCTCGCCCGCGGCGACGCGCTGGCCTGGACCGCCGATCGTATCGGCATGGCGCCACGCCATCGGCCGATCCGGCCGCGCCTGGCACCCCCGATCCTGTCGGCAAACGCGCTGGTTTCTCCCCAGCCCCAAGCCGATGCGGACGCGTCGCCCCAGCCACCCCACGACGATGCGAACCCGGCCGATGCCCGTGCGGAGGAAGCCGCCGCACGCGCCGCCAGGATTTGGACCAGCGCGCGTCCCGCTCCGGACGACCATCCCTATCTCGTCGCCAAGCAGGTTGCGCCGCTCGCATTGTGCATGGACGCGCGCGGCCAGCTCGTCGTTCCGCTGCAGGATGTCGACGGCCAGTTCCACAGCGTGGAGTTCATCGCGCCCGACGGCGCCAAGCGCTACCTGGCCGGCGGTACGAAGAAGGGCCACTTCGCGGTGGTGGGCGCGGCGCCCGCGCCGCTCGTGGAGCCCACCGGACCGGTCCTGATCTGCGAGGGCTGGGCGACCGGCGCCAGCCTCGCCATGGCGACCGGCCACGCGGTCATCGCCGCGATGGACGCGGGCAACCTGATGCCGGTGGCGGCGGCGCTGCGAGCCCGGTTCCCCGCGGCCGATCTCGTCCTCGTCGCCGACAACGACGCCAGGCCCGACCGCGACAGCAACCCCGGCGTGGAGGCTGCGCGCAAGGCCGCCATTGCTGTCGATGGCCGTATCGCCGTGCCCGAAGCCTCCGGCGATGCCAACGATCTCTTCTGCGCCGAGGGGGCTGGGGCCGTTGCGGCGCTCGTCGCCGACGCAGCGCGGATCCCGCCACCGCCGCCGACATACCCGGCGCCGGTCCTGACGCCGGACGAAGCCCGCGCCAGCCTCGCGGACGCCATCGCCCGCTTCATGGCCGCCGTGCCGGAATACTGGGCGGCCGTCGATGTCGCCCGCGAGGCGGCAAAGGATGCGGCCGAGGACCGCGATCCGCTGGATTTCAACATCGTGGCGCGCGCCGCCCTTCCGCCGCTGCTTGGCCTGCCGGTCGATGTCGGTCTCGGCAAGACCTCGCGCGCCCGCACCGCCATCGCCGATCTGGTCGGCTCGGGAGGACTTGGGCCCCGCAAGGTGGTCTATGCCGTCCCGCGCCACGATCTTGGCGCCGAACAGGTCGCGGCCTTCGAGGCGCTCGGCCTCCGCGCCATGCTTTGGAAGGGCCGCACCGCACCCGATCCCGCTGACGACAATCCCGAGCGCCTCATGTGCCTCGACACGGAGGCCACCTTCGACGCGCTCGAGATCGAGCATCCGGTCGAGCAGAGCTGCTGCAAGGTCAATCGTGGGGCGGAGCTGCATCTCTGCCCGCTCTTCCACGAGTGCGGCTATCAGCGCCAGAAGCCGTCGGCGCAGGCCGCGCAGGTCGTCGTCTGCGCCCATGACAGCCTCTTCCACATGAAGCCCGAAGCCATCGGTGCGGTCGGGCTCCTGGTCGTCGATGAGGGCTTCTGGCAGTCGGGCCTGCGCGGTCTCGACGGCAAGGCCACGCTCACGCAGGACGGGCTGGAGCCCGGGCGGACCTCGCTCGTCTGTTATAATGGCAAGGGGAAGATGGATGTCGGCGCCACCGCTGACCTCGTCGCCGCGCGAGAGCGGCTCTGCAAGGCGCTCCGGGTCACCGACCCGGGACCGCTCCGCAGCGGCCTGCTGAAGGCTGTCGGCCTCACGCCCGACGACTGTCGCCTTGCCGCGACGCTGGAACGCCGCCGGATGCGTGATGCAGGCCTCCTGCCGGGCATGTCGTCGGCCGAGCGACGCAAGCGCATCGAGGCGGTCCTGCCGCCCGCTGGCGAGCCATGGGCGCCGCCCGGGCGCTGCGCCACGCTCTGGCTGATCCTCGCTGAGGCGCTCGAGAACGGCCACGACGCAGCCGGCGCCGAGCTCGTCCATGAGATGACCGGGTCCGGCTCGGTCCGCGCGCTCCGCCTGCTCTGGCGCAGCCACATGCGGAAAGGCTGGGCCGCCGAGGCGCCGATCCTGCATCTCGACGCGACGCTGCGCCCCGACCTGGTCCGGACCTACCTGCCGCGGATCGACATCGGCACCCCCGTAGCCGCGCGCCAGTCCCATGCCCGCATCCGCCAGGTGACCTGCAGTCCGACCTCGGCCCGCGCCCTGACGCCGGCAACCGCTGCGCCCGAGCGGGATCGGAGGGCCGCCGCGACCCGGCTGCGCGACCTGCGCGCCTGGATCGCGCTCCGCGCGCGGCAGTGCCATCGCCCCGACCAGACGGTCGATCTGCTGGTCGTCGGCCAGAAAGCCGCCATCGATGCGCTGCGGTCCGCCGGTCTGCCACCGCGGGTGGAGGCCGTGCATTTCAACGCGCTCAGCGGGCTCGACCGCTGGGGCGGCATCGGCGGCATGATCGTGCTGGGCCGCACGCTGCCCGCCCCGCGCACGGTCGAGCTGATCGCCATCGCGCTGACCGGCCGCGTGCCCACACCGAACCCCGAGGACGCCGGCTGGTGGTATCCCATGGTCGAACGCCGCGTCCGGCTCGCGGACGACCGCAGCGCGCCGCTCGCCATGGAGGCTCATGCCGATCCCATCGCCGAGGCCGTACGCTGGAGCATCTGCGAGGGCGAGCTGATCCAGGCCATCGGTCGCGGTCGCGGGGTCAACCGCACCGCCGAAACGGTGCTGGAGATCGACCTCATGACAGATGTCGTCCTGCCGGTGACGGTGGAAGCGCTCGTGCCGTGGCCTGAGCTCCGGCCGACCCGGCGCGACCTGATGGCGCTCTGCGGCATCGTGCTCGAGAACGCCGCCGACATGGCGGCCTGCTTCCCGGAGCTCTGGCCCTCGGCCGTCGCAGCCCGGCAGGATCGGTCGAGGAGTGTGACAAACTGCTATTATAGAGATCTCTATAATAGCCAAATGTCACACTCCTCCGCGGAGGTGACCTATCGCCCAAAGGGTCCTGGCCATCGCGCCCGGACTGCCCGCGTCGACATCTCCCGCATCCCCGATCCGGAATCCTGGCTCACCAATCGCCTGGGTCCGCTCGCCAGCTTCGAGATCCGGCCCATCGACGGCGCTGCGACCGACGCGGCCGATCCTGCTGCAGCCGAGCGCCTCGACGCCATCGCATCCCGACTGACCGCCAGCGTGCAGGTCGTGCTCACCACGCGCCGCGCCGCCCTCGATGCGCTCTCGACTCGGCTGGAGGCAGCCAAGCCCGCCGCTCTGCGGCGATCCATACACCCTGAACCCACAGAGGAGATACACCCATGATGTTCGACAGGATACGCCTCTACGACGCCGGGCGCTTCCACGACACGGAATTGCCCGACTGGTATCACGAGGCCGAGCGGCTGAGCGAGGCCGAACGCATCGAATGGCACCGAGCCCTCGAGTGTGTGCTCGACTGCGAGCACACGCTGCTGACCGAGTACAGCGTCATGGGCGGGGCGATCGAGATCCGGTTCTGGCCGAGCGAGAGGCAGGGCATCCTTGTCCTCATCGAGACGCCCCTTGGTCTCGTCGAGCAGGTCGTCATCCTGAACCCGATCGACTGGCTGCCGTTTCTCTCGCGCTACCTCGCGCCACTCGTCGCGGCCTCCAACCAGAGCGCCATGGTCGCGCTCCATGGCAAGATCACCAACGCCTTCATCGCCTGGGCGCGTCATGGCGAAGGCAGTCACGTTGATCGCGAGACGGGGCTCAGCCGGATCGACATCGACAACGACCGGGATCGTCGTCGGGCCCAACAAGCACGCGCTGCCATGGCGCAGGCCGGCAAGACGGCCGGTGCATGAAGACAATGCGCCGGCATCCCCACGGCTACGGCGGCACGCGCAGGTCGCCCGACGAGGTCAAGCGCGAGGGCTGGCGCGATCAGGGCGTGCTGGTCGTGAGCGCCGAGGACGGGCGGCTGACCTGGCCCGAGCGCGAGCTCGTGCGCCAGATTGGCGAGAAGCTCTACGGCAAGCCCCAGGCGGGAGGTCGGCATGACTGAGTGGACGCCCAGCATGGTCGAAGAGCGCCTGGTCGAAGCAGGCGATGTGTTGAAACGTCTGCCGGAAACGCGCATCCGGGGCTATTTCAACACATGGCCCGAGATCTGCCGCACGTTCGACGACAAGGTCGGGTTGGAGCCCGGGCGAATGCGGGTGGCGCCCTCGCCCGAGGCGATCTCGCGCATGGAGGAAACGCTGACCTGGACGTTTGGTCTTGACGATCTCGACGGCAGGATCGTCTGGCTGCGGGCGATGGGCGAACGCTGGAAAACGGTCTGCTGGACGGTCGGTTTGCAGCGCTCGGCAGCCCATCAGCACTGGCTCCATGCGCTATGCCTGATCGCCCTGCGGCTTAACGGGCGGCGGCTGGATCGGGGCTGCGCGAAGTGGAGGGTGATCGAGCGGGCTCGCACGGCGAACCGCTGAGCAGCAAAGGGTAAGGTGTCCGGCGGACACTTTTCGCCCGGACATAAATACGAATTTCGGGCTACATTCTGGCTAGCCTTGGGAGAGACGCGCGCGGCGGTGATGTGCGCCATGACCGCTCAGTCCGACACCCGATTGCACCCAGTTCCGTGAGGCCGGCCGATGTCCTCCAGTAACGTCGCCATCGACACGACCCGACTGAGCCAGCGCCTGGCAGCGCTGCCCGGTCAGGTCAGGTACGCCACGGCCATGATGCTGACGCACCTGGCCAAGGACGCACAGGGCGCCGCCCATGCGCGGATCGAGCAGGCCTTCGACAAGCCGATCCGGTTCACGCAGACGGCGATCGCCATCAAGCCTGCCACCAAGGCGAACCTCACCAGCGTGGTGTTGGCCAAGGACATTCAGGCCGGCTACCTCGCCATCCAGGAAACGGGTGGCGAGCGCAGACCACGGCCCGGTGCACCGGTCATCGTGCCGGTGAACATCCGGCTCAACGCGGCCGGCAACTTCCCGCGCGGCAAGCTCAAGCGAGAGGTAGCCAAGCCCACGACGTTCGTCTCTGGCCAGAACACGTCGCGGACACGGCACCTGCCGCCTGGCATCTACCAGCGGTTCAAACGGGGCAGGGGCAAGACGGCTCGTCCGCCCAAGCTGCTGGTCGCGCTGGAGAAGGTGGCAAACTACCGCCCGCGGTTCCGGTTCAGAGAGACGGTTCGTGAAGCGGTCGAGGCCAACATCGAGCGGCGCTGGGTCGAGGCCGTCAGACGTGCGCTGGAGACCGCACGACCACGCTGAGTGGGGTCCCTTTGGTTGTGGAGACGATGGGTAATTCGCCAGCCCGGGACCGCGCTAGCGCCAGGAGAAAAAAACCGACCTCGCTTCGTTTTGGATTTTAAACCGCAGAGTTCCGCCGTTTTTAGGGCA
>Ga0105054_10005495_pt1 | contig 18193 bp, 21 predicted proteins | sample BON02_FD_78091 | JGI IMG/M metagenome (GOLD analysis project Ga0105054, IMG submission 78091) | Freshwater microbial communities from Lake Bonney liftoff mats and glacier meltwater in Antarctica - BON-02 (megahit assembly) | ecosystem: Environmental > Aquatic > Freshwater > Ice > Glacier...
CAGGCAGAGACCTTACCCTGATCGAAGCCCGCGCCCGCGAGATGCGCGCCCGGGCCTTCGGTGACGGGATGCGCGCCCTGCGCCGCTGGATCGCCAATCGCGTCGCCGCCCTGCGCGGCCTTACCGCAGGCTCCCAGCACGGCTGAGCCCCCTTTCGGGCGGTTCTGAAAAGGGATAGGGCAGGGGCATGGAAAATCCCGCCTCTGCCGATCACGCCCCAGCCTATCCCGCCCCGGCCTATCCCGTCGTCCGCCTGCTCCCCAAAACCGACCCGCGCCCGCTGCACCGGGGCAGCCCTTGGGTGTTTGCCAACGAACTGGTGGTCGACCGGCGTACCGGCAAGCTGCCGCCCGGCACCATCGCCCTGCTGCACGACGGTGAACGTGCGCCGCTGGGCATCGTGGCGGTCAACCCGGCGTCCAAGATCATCTGTCGGATGCTGGACCGAAACCCCGACGCGGTGATCGACACCGCATGGTTCGCGGCGCGCATCGCCCGCGCCCTGGCCCTGCGCGAGCGGCTGTTTCCCACCCCCTTCTATCGCCTGGTCCATGCCGAGGCCGATGGCCTGCCCGGTGTCGTGATCGACAGGTTTGGCGATGCGGCGGTGGTGCAGCCCAATGCCGCCTGGGCCGATCTGCACCTTGACGCGCTGGTCGCTGCCCTTGTGCAGGTGACGGGGGTGCGCGCGGTGGTCAAGAACGCCACGGGCCGCGCCCGCACGCTGGAAGGGCTGGACGAAGAGACGGCGCTGATTCTCGGCACGCTGAATGGCCCGGTGCCGACGGCGATGAACGGCGCCACCTACATGGCCGATCTGATGGGCGGTCAGAAGACCGGGCTGTTCTATGACCAGCGCCCGAACCATGCCTTTGCCGCAAGCCTTGCCAAAGGCGCACGGGTGCTTGACATGTTTTGCCACGTCGGCGGCTTTGCCCTTGCCGCATTGGCCGCAGGGGCCGACAGAGCGCTGGCTGTCGACGGCTCGGCGCCCGCGCTGGACCTCGCGGGGCAGGGCGCGGCGGCGGGTGGCATGACCGAGCGTTTCACCACCCGGCGCGGCGATGCCTTCGATGTGATGGGCGAACTGGCCACCGAGGGCGCGCAGTTCGAGGTGGTGATCTGCGATCCCCCGGCATTTGCGCCGAACAAGGCCACGCTGGAGGCGGGGGTGCGTGCCTATGAGCGGGTGGCGCGGCTGGCGGCGCCGCTGGTGGCGCCCGGCGGCTATCTTGCGCTGTGTTCCTGCTCCCATGCCGTCGATCTGACCCGCTTTCGCGCCGCCTGCAATTCGGGCATCGGTCGGGCCGGGCGCGCGGCCCAGCTGATCCACACCGGGTTTGCCGGGCCGGACCATCCGCAACTGCCGCAACTGGCCGAATCGGGCTATCTGAAGGCACTGTTCTACCGGCTGGATGGGTGAAGGTCGTCCTCGACGCCTGCGTGCTGTTCCCGACGGTCTTGCGCGACATCCTGATCGGCGCGGCGGCTGTGGGGCTGTATGAACCGCTCTGGTCGCCCCGCATCCTTGAGGAATGGGCCCGCGCGACGGTCAAGCTCGGGCCGGGAGCGGAAACGGTGGCGCGCGGCGAAATCGCGCTGCTGTCCGCCCGGTGGCCCCGGTCCGGTGTTCCGGCGCGCGACGGTGATCTCGGCCGCCTCCGGCTGCCCGACCCCGACGACATCCATGTGCTGGCCACCGCCATCGCCGGTTCGGCCGACCGCATCGTCACCTTCAACGCCCGCGATTTTCCGCGCCAGACCCTGGCCGACGAAGGCCTGACCCGGCAGGATCCCGACCAGTTCCTGCTGGAGCTTCACGGTGCGGCACCACAACACATCGTGTCGGTGCTCGAGGCGGTGCGCGACACGGCACAACGCCTGTCGGGCGAAGCGCAGCCACTGCGCCCGCTGTTGAAACGCGCCCGCCTGCCCCGGTTGGCCAAGGCACTGACCACGAACCGAAGGTGAACGTTCCATGGGAGAAAACACCGCACCCGGTTCTTTCTTGCCCTGAATATCCCGGGGTTTGGGGCAGCGCCCCAAGACGCCAGCCAGGGGCGCTATCCCCACTTGGCTTCGTTCGCCTCGATTGCCGCGATCCGCTCGCCGGTTTTCGGGTGGCTCATCAGCCAGGCAGGTGCCGCACCGCCACGCGCGCCGGTCAGCGCCTCAAGCTTGGTGAACAGCGATTTCTGCGGCGCCGTGCCGATCCCAGCCTTGGTCAGCAGCGCCGAGGCATAGGCATCGGCCTCGTATTCGTCGTTGCGCGACAGGCGGGCCGACAACAGCGAGGTCAGCGCACCGGCGATCCAGATCCCGATCCCCGGCAGGAACCGCGACAGCACCATGGCCAGCGCGGTTCGCAGGGCATTCTGGCCGGAAAAGTCGATCATCCGGCGGCGGGAATGGCCCAGGGCCACATGGCCCAGTTCGTGGGCGATGACGCTGGCGATCTCTTCTGCCGTCACCTCGCCCGCACGATAACGCTTGTAGAATCCGCGGGTGATGAAGATGCGCCCGTCGGGCGCGGCCAGGCCGTTGACCGGCTCGATCTCGTAGATGTGCACGCGGATCCGCTCGAGGTCCAGCACCCGCGCCAGCCGCTCGGTCAGCTTGCGCAGGGTCGGATCGGCCAGTTCGGTCGACTTCGAGTCAAGCTCGCGCGCGGTGCGCCAGGCCGAGAAGCGATACATCGCGAAGCCATAGAGCAGGGCCAGAAGGATGGGCGTGAACTTTATCATGATCCGAATATGGGGTGCGCAGGCCCCGGCGGCAAGCGGCGGTTCAGCGCAGCCATGCGGCATAGGGCGGGTGGCGCTCGGCCATGTCGGCAAACAGCCAGACCATCCGGTCGAGAAACCACAGCTTGGCCAGCACCGTCACGACACAGCCCGCCACCACCGCCCAGGGGTCCAGCACCCACAGCCCCCAGGCCAGCGGGACAAGCCCGGCGCCCGACAGGATGCCCAGCCACAGGGCGGCGCGGGCATGGTGCGGCGGGATCGTCACCGTCTCGGCGTTCAGCCAGACCCGCTCGCCCAGAACGGCGCGGCTCATCCAGTGGCGGGTGTGGGCCGGGGGGCCGAAGGCGCGGGGGTTTGCCCAGGCCCAGGCCAGGAGGATGGCGATGGGAACCAGGCACCACCAGCCGATCCAGGCGCGCGCAAAGATCGCCAGCGCCAGCAGCGGCAGGATCGGAAGGCGGGTCGCCCCCGACCACGGGTTCGCATGCCGCTCCCACACTGGGTCGGTCATGGCGAAACTGGCGGCAAGGCGGCCCATCACGGCCATGGGCTGGGTCTCCGGCATGCATGAACCCAAGGTATGGCGTGCGGGGGGGCGAAAGGGAAGGGGCGCAGGCTCAGTTCGACCGGGCGCTGTGCCGCCAAAGCCAGGTGCCGAGGGCCGCGCTCAGCAGCAGGCCCACGGCGGCGCCGCTGAGGTTGGACAGGATCGACGCCACCGCTTCGAGCTGGTCGGCGAACAGGTATCCGGCCCCGACATAGACGGCGACCCAGACCATCTCGCCCAGAACAGACCAGACCGAGAATTGCGCCCAGGCCATGCCGGATCCCCCCGCGAAATAGTTGACATAGGGGCCCAGGGGGCTGAACAGCCAGCGCGACAGGAACACCCCCGGCCCGCCGCGCCGTTGGGTAAAAGCGCGCGCCCGGTCGATGGTGCGCGCCGTCCTGTCGCCGGCCCGGTCCAGCAGCCCGGAGAACCGGCGCCCCAGGGCGTATCCCGCCTGATCGCCCAGCACGGCACCGACAAGGGCGGCAGCGGCGCAGGCCCACAGGTTCAGGTCGTCGCCCGCCGAAAAGGCCCCGGCGCTGATCATGATCAGCGACGTCGGCACGGGGACCGCGAGGCAGCTCAAGAACGTGGCGGCCAGGATCAGGCTCAGCCCGTACTGGTTGACCAGATCGGCCAGCGTCCCGGTCATGGGCCGCTACGCCCGGCCGCGCGATGGGCGTCGAGCGACGCCTCGATGGCGGCGATCAGGGCGGCGGGGTCGACGCCGCGATCCTGTGCAATGGCATCGAGCGATTGGCGGGGGCCGGGCAGGGGCGCGTCCCCGAGGGCGGCGCGCACGACCTCCGGGGGCACCTGCCAGGCATGGGCGACATAGCGCGGCGTCATCCAGCCCTGCAGCTTCGGATCGCGGTGCGCCGGGTCGGACCAATAGAGCGTGAACAGCGCGGCCCGGATCAACAGAACCAGCGTCAGTGCCGCGATCAGCCCGAAGGCCAGCGTCGCCGCGCGGTGGTGGTGCCAGAGATGGGCCAGCCGCCGGATCATTGCACCGACAGGCCGGTGTCGTGGCGCGACAGCCGCTCGACGCCGGCGTCGGTGACGAGAACCGAGTGGCCAAGGGTCATGGCAAGGCCCGCATCGCTGTCCATCAGGATCATGTGCAGGAAAAACACCTGCCCGGGCAGCATCGGAATTGGATTGCCCTCGTAGAACATTGGAAAATCCACCCAGATCGGGTTATAGACCGCGCCCATGCCATAGCCGCAGGCCTGCAACCGGGCGTGGCCATAGCCAAGCCTGTCGAACACCGCTGCATGGGCGGCGTGAACATCGCCCATGGGCGCGCCGGGTTTGATGGCGGCCTTGCAGGCGGTCAGCGCCTCGGCACAGGCGGCGTGCATGCGTTTGTGGCTGTCGGTTGGCGTTCCGGTCAGCACGGTGCGCATCATCGCGGCGTGATAGCGGGCATGGGCGCCGGACCACTCCAGCGTCAGCTGGTCGTTGGCATCGAGGTGGCGGCGGCCCGAGAAATAGCGGCACAAGAGCGCGCGTTCGCCCGATCCGATGATGAATTCATTGCCCGCATAGTCGCCGCCGCCCTTGAACACCGCGCCCTGCATGGCGGCAAGGATGTCGCCCTCGAAGGCGCCAGGGGCGATGACGTTCAACCCCGCGTCGAGCGCGTCATCCGACAGAACGGCGGCGCGGCGGTGCATTTCGATCTCGGCGGGGGATTTGTGGCGTCTGAGGGTGCGGATAAGATCGCTTGCCTCGCTCAGCGGCGGCAGGGCGGCGCGCACGGCTTCGCCGTTGCGCAGGGTCAGGCCGGGGGTGTCGGATTCGATGCCGATGGGGCCGGCGATGCCCAGGTCGGCGACCAGTCTGGCCAGATCGTCGGCGGGGTTGCACCCCTCGTATTGCGCCCAGATGTGGATTTCGGCGTCGGACAGCGTGCTGGTCTGCCGGGCCTGTCGCAGGTCGGGCATGCGGGTCAGCAGGTGCAGATCGCCCTTGGCGGTCAGCACCATGCACTGGAACATGGCAAAGCCGAAGGTGTCATAGCCCGAGATCCAGAAGTGGCTTTCGGGGGCGAACATCAACAGGGCGTCGAGGCCCCGGGTTTGCAGGGCGTTGGTCGCGCGGGCCTTTCGGGCGGCATATTCGGCGGCGTCGAAGTGCAGGGGCATGGGTTTTGTCCGTTTTCAAGGAAAGGCTGGGGGCCAGCCCCCAGACCCCCGGGATATTTTGGGCAAGAAAGAGGGGCGCCGGGGCTAGCTGGTCAGGGTGCGGGTGCCTTTCGTCAGGCCCTCAAGGGTCATCGGGACCATGCGGCCCTGCCCGAAGAGGCGGGCGATCATGGCGATGGTCCGGGTATAGTCCCAGAAGCGTTCGGGGACGGGGTTGATCCACAGGTGGTCGGGCCACTGGTCGCGGGCGCGCTCCAGCCAGGTCTGGCCGGGTTCGGGGTTCATGTGTTCGGATGCGCCGCCGGGATAGACGAGTTCGTAAGGGCTCATCGAGGCATCGCCGACGAAGATGCATTTCCAGTCGGGGCCATAGGTGCGCAGCACGTCCCATGTGGGAATCTGGGCGTTCCAGCGGCGGGCGTTGTCGCGCCAGACGCCCTCGTAAAGGCAATTGTGGAAATAGAACTGTTCGAGGTGCCTGAATTCGGAGCGGGCGGCGGAAAACAGTTCCTCGACGGCTTTGACATGCGGGTCCATCGAACCGCCGACATCGAGGAACAGCAGCACCTTGACGGCATTGCGCCGCTCGGGGCGGGTACGCACGTCAAGCCAGCCCTGATGGGCGGTGGCGCGGATCGTGCCGTCGAGATCGAGTTCCTCGTGCGCCCCGTCGCGGGCCCATTTGCGCAGGCGTTTCAGCGCCACCTTGATGTTGCGGGTGCCCAGTTCGACGCTGTCGTCGAGATTGCGGAATTCGCGCTTGTCCCAGACCTTCACGGCGCGTTGGTGGCGTGAGCCGTCCTGGCCGATGCGCACGCCTTCGGGGTTGTAGCCATAGGCGCCGAAGGGCGAGGTGCCGGCGGTGCCGATCCATTTGGACCCGCCCTGGTGGCGGCCCTTCTGTTCGGCAAGCCGTTCTTTCAGGGTTTCCATCAGCTTGTCGAAACCGCCCAGGGCTTCGATCTCGGCCTTTTCGGCGGCGCTCAGGTGCTTTTCGGCCGGTTTCCGCAGCCACTCGGCGGGCAGGTCGATGGCGTTCAGAACCTGTTGTTCGGTGATCGTGTCCAGCCCCGAAAAGCTGGCCGCGAAGGCCAGATCGAAACGGTCGATGTGGCGTTCGTCCTTCACCAGGATGCAGCGGGCCAGGTGATAGAACGCCTCGACGTCATAGGTGACAAGGCCCGCGCGCAGCCCTTCGAGGAACGCCAGAAACTCGCGCAGCGAGACCGGAACACGGTGGCGGCGCAACTGGTCGAAGAACGGCAGGAACATCGGCGTTCAGAGCGTTCGGGCCAGCAGGATCGTGGCGAAGATGCCGAGGACCGCGCCGATGATCGCCAGGACCCCCGCGTATTGCACCATGTCCAGCTTCGATCCGCCGCGCCTGCGGGCCAGCAGCGCGCCGGAAATCGCGCCGATGATCGGGAAGGCGATCATCATCATGTGGCACCTCTGCGGTTTGCGCCCGGGCGGCGCCGGGGGTTGAGGGCGGCGATTTCGGCGGCGCGCTTGCGCACCTCGGCGTCGCTGCCAAAGCCATAGCGCGCCCATCCCAGACTGTCACGGCGCAGGCTGGCCGCCTCGGCGCTGCGGCCCAGCAGGTCCAGCGCCTCGACCTTGACCAGCAGCAGGGTCGCCAGCAGGGCGGCGTTTTCGGCTTCGGCGACAGCGCCGGCGTGGCGATCGACGATGTCGAGCGCGACCTGCGCCTGACCCGAGGACAGGGCGAAGGCGGCCAGCTGCATGGCGATATGGGCCTCGTGGACCTGGGTGTCGGGGTTGTCGGCATAGATCGCGCCGGCCTGCAGGAACGAGGCCAGCGCAAGGTCGCCCTCGCGCCCCAGCGACAGACGCCCGAGGGCGAACAGCGAGAACGCCAGGCGGTTGTCGTTCCAGTTGCCCGCGCGGGCCAGGGTGACGGCGCGCTTGGCGGATTCCTGACGTCGCGACAGGGAGGCGCGCGGGCCCAGCGCCACTTCGATGGCGTCGATCCAGGCGCGGCTGGTGGGCGGGCGCGCCTGACTGGGCCGCACCAGCCCGGCGGGATTCAGGCGGGCCAGAACCATCGGCAAGCGTCGCGCCACGGTGTCGCGGTCCATGCCCGATCGCAGGTCATCGGCATAGGTGGCGCGCAGGACCAGCATGTCGAACCCGGTCAGCACGGTGTGGAAGTTGTCGTCGTTGAACACCGAATCAGTGAGGTGATAGAGATCGTTCAGCGGCCCCAGCGCCTGGGCCACCTCTTCGTGCAGGCAATCGCGGATTTCCTGGGGGGCGACGTCGGAGGGGATGAAGATCGCCATGCGCTCGCGCTCCACCAGCGTCGTCCAGTCGGTTACGGCGGTGCGGCGGTTGCGCCGGAAATCGGCCCAGCCGGTGACGCGGGGCACGACGAAACAGGCGGCCTGGGGCACGGCGCGCTGCAATTCGGCGCGGGTGATGGTCTCGATGGTGATCGAGGCCATGCTGTCGGGCGTGACGCGGCGGATGTCGATGCCGGCCTCGCGACGCAGGCGGGCGATCAGGCGGTCGAGGTCGGGCAGCATGCTGGGCGGTGTCGTGCCCAGCACGCGGATCGTGACCGGACCCTCGAACCGGGTGAAGACAGGCAGGGGACGGCCGGATTCCAGCGCGAAGGACAGATCGAGGAAATCCGAGGCGATGTCGGCGTTCGACCGGCTGGGGCGGCGTATGGTGGGGCCGGCGAACATCTTCATCGGTGGCAGGGCGGTCAGTTCGGTCTGAGCGCGGCCCTGCGGCGGGGCTGCGGGCGCGCAGGCGGCGAGGGCCAGCAGGATCAGGGCGGTGGCAGCAGCGCGGATCATGGGCGGGCGTACTTGACGAAAGGGGTCAGGGTGGCGATCCTGTCGTAAAGCTGGCGCGCCTGGGTGTTGAAATGTTGCGTTGTCCAATAGACCGATGGCGCGCCGGCGGCATCGGCGGCGCCATAAACCGCCTCGATCAGGGCGCGCCCGATGCCGGTGCCGCGCACGGCAGGATCGGCGTACAGGTCTTGCAGATAGCAGGTGTTTTCGATCTTCCAGCCGTGGCGGTGGATCAGGTAATGGGCCAGGCCCACAGGCTGGCCGTCTTGCACCGCCAGAAGGCCGCCGTAATCCTGGGGGTCATCGCCCAGCAGGCGGGCGAAGGTGCTGTCGTACACCTCGGCGGGCAGGGTGGTGTCGTAGAACGCCAGATAATCGGTCCAGAGCCGCGTCCATTCGGGGCGGTCGGTGGCGGCGAGGGGGCGGATGGTCAGGGTCATGCGAGATACGCCAGTGAGATAAGCGACAATGTGCTGGTCCAGATGATGACCGGCGCGATGGCATCGGTGCGCACACCGTAAAGCATGGCCAGCGAGAAAGCCATGGCGCCCGAAGGCCCTGCGGCGGTGAGGACGAACTGGTCCTGCCAGGGGTTGGAGGGTGTGAATGTGACCATTGCACCCAGCACGAGGGCGGGAAACAGGATGAGTTTCAGCGCCGACATGGCGATCACGGTGGGGTTGGGGATCAGGGATTGGCCCGACAGGATGACGCCCAGGGCAAACAGGGTCAGGGGGGCGGCGGCGACGCTGGCAAAACGTGCGGCGGTAAGGATGGGTTCGGGAACCGGCGTCTTGGTCAGGTTGACGACGAGGCCGAGGAACAGCGCCAGCAGCACCGGGTTCATGGCGAGGTTGCGAGCGGTCCGGGATGGTGCGGCGCGGCCTGCCTTGATCTCCATCGAGATGATGAAGAAGCTGAACGCCACGGCGGCGTCCCAGGCGACGATGGCCTTGATCGGCAGCGCCCCCGTCTCGCCGTAGATCAGCACCGAGATCGGCCAGATGTAGAGAACGGTGTTGACGAAGATCACCGCCATGGCCAGCAGCCAGGATTCCAGCGGCTCGCGTTTGAAGACGCGACGCGCGACCTGGTAGGCGAGGGTGAAGGCGACGATTTCGCACAGCGCATAGAGGGCGAGGGCGAGAGGGTCGAAGCTTTGGACATCCAGCCCGACCATCAGCAGGAACAGAAGCGCCGGCTGCATCACCACGAAAGCGATGCGGTTGGCTGCCCGCGCCTCGGTCGCGTCGGCCTTGCCGGTGCGCCCCATGGCGAAGCCGAGGGCGAGCATGGCGAAGACGGGCAGGATGTTGTGGGTCAGGACGTGGAGCATTCAGGCTTAAAGGCCCCAAGGTTGACAATGGTCGTGGTTGTGGACTTCCCTTGCCCCGGCAACAAGGGAAATAACCTATGGCGGGCAATGCGTTCCGTGTTCGTGGGGTTCGGATCGTCGTGGACACCACGGCAGAGGCAGAATTCGATTTGGCCGGGTATCAGATCGCTGACGCCACGATGCAGCGGATTGGGAATCGACTTGAGACTGTACCGTTTCCCCTGAAGATCGGATCGTGGGGGATGTCCGCGTGAGGCCTTTGGAAGATCATGACGCTATCTTCATAGCGGGGCAGGTTGCTGACAAGCTCGTTGTTCGATTGGTCGTGTGCGACCGCCCGATCCGAACGATCCTGCAGAGAAAATTTTTCAGAAGCTGGGTTTGGTTGCAATATTCGGCAGGGCAACGGGTGTTTGAGAACCGTGTGAAGGTGTAGCGATGACATTGCAGGAATTTCTTGTTCTTGATGAAACCGCCCCGATGCAGGCGCGGGTTTCGACGTTGCAGGCTGTGGGCAGGTCGCAGAGATCTGTGCCGCTCGGACTCCTGAGCGAAGGAGACGTCTAGATTGCGGGAAAGGTGAACGGGTCCGATGGGAAGTGGCCAAAGGAACCGAAACCCCTTTTGGCATCTTGCCCACCTGTCCGCCTTGCGTACAAGCCGATTTCAGGTCGCTTCAGTGCAAGCGAACATCACCTGACCGGCGAAAAAAATGAACCTGCGTCGCAATCGCCCACGCGAGGCGGGCCAGCCGTCACCGCTGCCCCCGCGCCATGAAGGCCAGACGCTCGAACAGGTGCACGTCCTGTTCGTTCTTCAGCAGGGCGCCATGGAGTTTCGGCAGGGCATCGGCGCCCTTGCGTTTCAGGTCTTCGGACGACAGATCCTCGGCCAGCAGCAGTTTCAGCCAATCCAGCACTTCGGAGGTCGAGGGTTTCTTTTTCAGCCCCGGGGTGTCGCGCAGTTCGAAGAATTGCGTCAGGGCGGTGGTCAGCAGCGCCTCTTTTATGTCGGGGTGGTGAACGCGCACGATCTTTTTCAGCGTTTCGGGGTCGGGAAACCGTATGTAGTGGAAGAAACACCGCCGCAGGAAGGCGTCGGGCAGTTCCTTTTCGTTGTTGGACGTGATGATCACCACGGGGCGGTGTCGGGCAGCCACCGTTTCACCGGTTTCATAGACGTGAAACTCCATCCGGTCGAGTTCGTGCAACAGATCGTTGGGGAATTCGATATCGGCCTTGTCGACCTCGTCGATCAGCAGGACGACACGTTGATCGGCGGCAAACGCCTGCCACAGCTTGCCGCGACGGATGTAGTTGCCCACGTCGTGCACCCGGGCGTCGCCCAGTTGGCTGTCGCGCAGGCGCGAGACGGCGTCGTATTCATAGAGGCCCTGTTGTGCGCGGGTGGCTGATTTGACGTGCCACTCGATGATGTCCATCCCGAGGGCACCGGCCACCTGTCGGGCCAGTTCGGTCTTGCCCGTGCCCGGTTCGCCCTTGACCAGAAGCGGGCGTTGCAGGGTCACGGCGGCGTTCACCGCCACGGTCAGATCGTCGGTGGCGACATAGGCGTCGGTTCCAGTAAATTTCATGGCGATTTCAAACCTCTGCCTGTCTCTGTTCACACCCCGCATCAGCGGTGGCACAATGCACCATGGCGGGATCAAAGCCTAGTGACAAGCGCCGGGCGTTCAGATATTGCACCGCCCAAGGGAGATGCCCCATGGCTGATTATGTGTCCGACACGACCCGCGGACGGGATGAGGGAGAGACGATGAAGGTAGACGCCTTTTTGCCCGACAATTACCGTCCGGCCGAGGATGAACCGTTCATGAATGACCGTCAGGTCGAATATTTTCGCCGCAAGCTTCTGGCCTGGAAGGCCGACCTGATGGACGATTCCAAAAGCACCGTTCAGGGCATGAAGGACGGCACGCGCAACATTCCCGACATCGCCGACCGGGCCAGCGAAGAGACAGACCGCGCGCTGGAACTGCGCACAAGGGATCGTCAGCGCAAGCTGGTGGCCAAGATCGACTCGGCTTTGCGGCGGATCGGCGACGGCGAATACGGATATTGCGAGGCGACGGGCGAGCCGATTTCGCTCAAGCGTCTTGATGCCCGTCCGATTGCCACCCTGAGCCTGGAGGCGCAGGAGCGGCACGAGCGGCGCGAGAAGGTGCACCGCGACGATTGAGGCGCGGTTGGGATGAACGAAGGAACGCCGGGGTGGCACAACGCCCCGGTGTTTTCGTTTCCGGGGGTTGCATGGGCATTTCAGGGGCTGAGATCACGGTTCTGGGCGGCGGGATTGCGGGTCTGGCCTGCGCCTGCGCCCTGGCGCGACATGGTGCGCGGGTGCGGGTGCTGGAGCGGGCGGCGGAACTGGGCGAGGTGGGGGCGGGGTTGCAGATTTCGCCCAACGGTCTGGCGGTGCTGAACGGGCTGGGGCTGGGCGACGGGCTGCGCGCGCTTGCGACCGAGAGCGCGGCGGTCGAGTTGCGCGCGGGGCGGTCGGGGGCGCGGCTGATCCGGATGGGGATGGTGCCGGGCGGCTATTGGCTGGTTCACCGGGCCGATCTGATTGCCTTGCTGGCCGAGGCGGCGCGGTCGGCGGGGGTGCGTGTCGAGACGGGGTGCGGCGTCGAGTCTGTGGCACTGTCGGGCGCGGGTGCCAGCCTTCATTTCGCCGGGGGTGGCCGCGAAGAGGTTGGGGTGCTGGTGGGGGCGGATGGCGTGCGCTCAATGCTGCGCGGCGTGGTGAACGGCGCGGCGGAACCGTTCTTCACCCGGCAGGTGGCCTGGCGCGCACTGATCCCGGGCAGGGATCGGGCGGCGCAGGCGACGGTGTTTGTCGGGCCGGGGCGGCACCTCGTGCGCTATCCCCTGGCGGGGCGGGGGCTGGTGAACCTTGTGGGGGTGGAGGAGCGCGCCGCCTGGGCCGGGGAAAGCTGGAGCGCCGAGGATGATCCGGCGCAGTTTCGGGCCGCATTCGCGGGGTTCTGCGATGAGGTGCAGCGCGATCTGGCACAGGTTTCGCGGGTCAACCTGTGGGGCCTGTTCCGCCATCCGGTGGCCGGGCACTGGCATAAGGGCAGTGCCGTGCTGATCGGCGATGCGGCGCATCCGACGCTGCCGTTTCTGGCGCAAGGCGCCAATCTGGCGCTGGAGGATGCCTGGGTTTTGGCCGATTGCCTGTCGCGTGCGCCGCTGGTCGAGGCTTTGACGCAGTATCAGGCGCGCCGCCAGGCCCGGGTCAGCCGGGCCATCGCGGCGGCCAATGGCAATGCGCGCAACTATCACCTGTCGCGGTGGTGGGAAACGCTGCCCGCCCACACCGCCCTGCGGGTGATGGATAGGGTCGCCCCGTCGCTGATGGTGCGGCGGTTCGACTGGCTTTATGGGCATGATGTGACGAAGGGTTAGGACGCTTCCAGGGCTGCGATGATGCCCGAGAAATCGGCCGCCTTCAGCGAGGCGCCGCCCACCAGCGCACCATCGACATCGGGTAGGGCGAAGATCTCGGCGGCGTTCGAGGCCTTGACCGATCCGCCATAGAGCAGGCGCATGCCGGCACCCTCGGGCCCGAATCGCGCCACGAGTTCGGCGCGCAGGAAACCGTGCACCTCGCCGATCTGATCCAGCGTCGGCACCTTGCCGGTGCCGATGGCCCAGACGGGTTCATAGGCCACGACCGTGTTGGCGGCGGTGCACCTGTCGGGCAGCGAACCGGCCAGTTGCGTCTTGCACACCGCCAGGGTTTCGCCCGCCTCGCGCTGGGCCAGGGTTTCGCCGATGCAGACCACCGCGATCAGGCCTGCGTCCAGCGCGGCTTCGGTCTTGGCGCGCACCATGGCATCGGTTTCGCCGTGGTCGGTGCGGCGTTCGGAATGGCCGGTGATGACATGGCTGGCCCCGGCCTCGGCCAGCATCGCCGCCGAAACATCGCCGGTGTGGGCGCCTGTGACGCCCGTGTGGCAATCCTGCCCGCCCACGGCCAGCGCGCCGTCCTGCGCCGCCTGCGCCATGCGGTGCACCAGCGTCGCGGGCGGGCACAGCAGGATGTCGCAGCCGGGGGCCGGGTGGGCGGCCAGCAGCGCCTGCACCTCGGCAAGGGCGGCGCCGGTGCCGTTCATCTTCCAGTTGCCTGCGGCAAGTTTGCGGGGGCGGGTCATGGCATGCTCCTGTTTGGCCCCCCGGCTTAGCGCGGATCGGGGGGGCAGGCCAAGGGGGCGACAGCGAGGGGCGTTGTGATCGGGCGCATTATCTGGCAACACCGCAAAACCGCAATGAAAGACCGCGCGCCATGTCGATGTTGTCCACCTTCATCAAACCGATGCACCCCGAGGGGCGCCGGTTTGTCGCCATTTTCGCCGCCATCACACTTGTGTTGTTCGTGGTGTGGGAACCGCTGGGCTGGCTGGGCGTGGGCGCCACGGTGTGGTGCTATTACTTCTTTCGCGATCCAGGGCGCACCGTGCCCCAGCGCGAGGGGCTTGTCATCAGCCCGGCCGATGGCGTGGTGTCGTTGATCGAACCGGCGATCCCGCCTGCCGAACTGGGCCTGCCCGATGTGGCGCTGACCCGGGTTTCGGTGTTCATGAATGTGTTCGACTGCCATGTGAACCGCGCGCCGATTGCGGGCACGGTGACGGCTGTGGCCTATCGCCCCGGCAAGTTCTTCAACGCTTCGCTGGACAAGGCCAGCAGCGACAACGAGCGGATGTCGCTGGCGCTGCGCATCGCAGATGGGCGCGACATTGCGGTGGTGCAGATTGCCGGTCTCGTGGCGCGGCGGATCCTGTGTTTTGTCGAGCCAGATACGGTGCTGCGCACCGGCGAGCGGTTCGGTCTGATCCGGTTCGGCAGCCGTGTGGACGTGTATCTGCCCGCAGGCGTCGAACCGCTGGTGGCGGTGGGTCAGGGAACGATTGCCGGTGAAACGGTGTTGGCTGATCTGAACATGAACGAGCCGCCGCGCCGGGGCAGGCTGGAGTGACCGCATGAAGCCGCCAAAGGCGCCCAAGTCGGAAATGCACCTCGTGCAACTGTTGCCGAACCTGCTGACGCTGGCGGCGATCTGTGCCGGGCTGACGGCGATCCGGTTTGGAATCGAGGGCAATTTCGAGCGTGCGGTGCGGCTGATCCTGCTGGCGGGGGTGCTGGACGGTCTGGATGGCCGGGTGGCGCGGCTGTTGAAAAGCGAAAGCCCGATCGGTGCGGAACTGGATTCGCTGGCCGATTTCGTGAATTTCGGGGTGGCGCCGGTGCTGCTGATCTATCTCTGGGCCTTGCAGGACATGCGCAACGAGGCGTGGATCGCGATGCTGATCTTTTCGGTCTGCTGTGTGGTGCGTCTGGCGCGCTTCAACGTCGGTGCCCGGGTGGGGGCGGATGTGAAGGAAAAGGTCGGCGATTTCTTCACCGGCGTCCCGGCGCCCGCCGGGGCGGTTCTGGTGATGCTGCCGATGTATCTGGCCTTCCTGACCGACCATGCCCCGATGTCGGTCTATTCCGAACTGGCGGTCTGTGCCTGGGTGGTGTTCGTCGGGCTGATGATGATCAGCCGGGTGCCGACCTTCGCGCTGAAAACCGTCACGATCGCGCGGACGCGAGTGCGCTATTTCATGATCGGCTTCGTCTTCTTCATCGCGGCGCTGCTGACCTATACCTGGGCGACGCTGGCCATCTGTTCGCTGATCTATCTTGCCAGCCTGCCACTGAGCCTGCGCGCGGCGCGGCGCCTGCCTCAGCCCCCGGAGGTCTGAGCCGTCAGTTCATCCACATCCTTGAACTTGATCGATTCGCCGCAGCCGCAGGCATCCTCGACGTTCGGGTTGCGAAACTTGAAGCCCGATTCCAGCAGCGAGGTTTCATAGTCGATCTCGGTGCCGAACAGGAACATCTGCGCCATCGGGGCGATCATCACCCGGGCGCCGTCCATCTCGACGGTTTCGTCAAGTGGGTTGACCGCCGTGACGTATTCCATGGTGTATTCCATGCCCGCACAGCCGCCCTTTTTCACGCCGATGCGCAGGCCCTGGTGGTCGTCGCGCGCCATCAGCCGCGCGATCTGGCGCACGGCGGCGGGGGTCAGGTTGACGGCCTGTTTGCCGGGAATGCCGAACATGGGATGTCCTTTCAGTGGTCTGTGCCAAAGCTAGGCGCTTTGATGGGGTGGCTCAAGGGGCGGAAGAAAAATGGGGAGGGCGCGGGGCCCTCCCCGAATTGATGCTCAAAAGGCGTTTGGGGGTTGATGATCCCCTTGTCGCCCCTTTCCGTGACAGCCAGGAGTCCCTGGCGTGACGGTTATGTAAAACCTTACATGAAACCCAGTTCAAGGCGTGCCTCGTCGCTCATCATCTCCATGCCCCAGGGCGGATCCCACACGATTGCGACATCCACGGTCTTGACCCCGGGCAGGGGTTCAACCGCATCGGCGACCCAGCCGGGCATTTCACCGGCCACGGGGCAGCCCGGGGCGGTCAGGCTCATCAACACCTGAACGTCGTTCTCGGGGGTGATGGCGATGGTGTAGACGAGCCCCAGATCATAGATATTCACGGGGATTTCAGGGTCATAGACAGAACGGCACGCCTCGACCACCGTTTCGTACAACGGATGATCCGTGGTCGAGGGCTTGATCAGCGGGGCGCCTTCGAGCGGCGTGGTGGATTCGGCGGTCATGGCATCCTCAACACTATAGTTGACTAAAGACATAAGGTTTTATCGCCGGTCCGTAAAGGGTGTGTGGGATCACCGTGCCGTGCGGGGCCGCCGGGGGGCGGGGCGCAGGCGGGTTTCCAGCAGGTCCAGCACCAGTGCCGCGATGTTGCGTCCGGTGGCCGATTCAAACCGCGACAGGCCCGGCGTGGCGCTGAGCGACAGCACCTTCGGCCCCTCGGGGGTGCGCAACAGATCGACGCTGGCCAGCCCCAGTTTCAGCGCGCGGGCGGCCTTTTGCGCGGTTTCGCGCTCGCGCTTGGTGGCCTTTGCCAGTTGCGTGTGGGGTGTGCTGGGCAGATCGCCGTTGCCCGGCGCCTTGCGCTCCAGCGCGGCGATGAATTTGCCGCCCAGAACAAGACAGCGGATGTCGCGCCCGGCAGCCTCGAGCAGGTAATCCTGTACCAGAAAGTTGGCCCTCAGCCCGCGAAATGCGGTGATCACCGACGCGGCCGCGCTGCGCGTGTCGGCGCGCACCATGCCATTGCCAGCCGCACTGTCCAGCAGTTTCAGGACCAGTGGCGCCTTGCCCACAAGGCCGATCAGGTTGCCGGTGTCCTTGGGCGAGGCGGCAAAGGCGGTGGCGGGCATGCCGATGTGATAGCGCGACAAAAGCTGGTGGGCATGGATCGGATCGCGCGACGAGGTGATCGCGTCAGACCCGTTCAGGCAATGAATGCCGATGGTTTCAAACTGTCGCACCAGTGCCGCGCCATAGACCGAATAGGATTTGCCGATCCGCGGGATCACGGCGTCGAAGCGGGGCAGGGGGGCGCCGTCATAATGCACCTCGGGCGCCAGCGCGTTCATCGCCATGTAACAGCGCGCCGTGTCGATCACGCGGGCGGTGTGGCCGCGCTGTTCGGCCTCGTCGGCCAGACGGCGGGGAGTATAGCCGTTGGGTTCGCGGCTGAGGATCGCGAGGGTCAGGGGCCGGTCGGGTTGTGCGGCGTGGCGGCGGGCGGCGGGATAGACGTCATAACTCAGGGCCGGTTGGCAAAAGCTGACGCCGGGTGTCACCACGGTGTCGCCGCCCAATGCCTGACGGCCCAGCAGCATTCGATACGCCATGGCGCCCCGGTCGGTCAGGGTCAGTTCCACCGGCCAGGTGCGCGGCCCGATGGTGATGTCGGACAGGATGACATAGCGGTATTCGGTTTCGCCATTGCTGGATGTCACCTCGCGCCGGTCATGCACCGGGGCGGTGCAGCGCACCACCAGATCGTGGCGCGCGGCGATGGGATGCACGGCAAAGCGCACCATCGGCGCGCCCTCGGGGCCGAAGGGTTCGATATCAAACGCATGCAGCGCCGAGGTGCGCGCGCCGGTGTCCACCTTGACCTTGAGCGCGGGCAGTTTCAGCGCGGGCAGGGCGCACCATTCCTCCCATCCAAGGGTCAGGGGGGTGTCGGGCATCGGCAAAGCTCCTTGCGGGGGCGGGTGCTGTGGGCCAGAAGGGCGCAGCGAGGGGCAGGAAACATGACGGATCGCATCACATTCACGTTGAATGGCACAGACGGGGCGGCGCGCACAGGGGTGATTTCCACGCCCCGGGGCGAGATTCGTACGCCTGCCTTCATGCCCGTGGGCACGGCTGCGACGGTCAAGGCGATGCTGCCCGGGTCGGTGCGCGAGACGGGCGCCGACATTCTGTTGGGCAACACCTATCACCTGATGCTGCGCCCGACGGCGGAACGGATTGCGCGATTGGGCGGGTTGCACCGCTTCATGAATTGGGAGCGGCCGATCCTGACGGATTCGGGCGGTTTTCAGGTGATGAGCCTGTCGGGATTGCGCAAGCTGACCGAAAAGGGCGTGACGTTCAAATCGCACATCGACGGGTCGAAACATGAGTTGACG
>Ga0105054_10005499_pt1 | contig 18186 bp, 15 predicted proteins | sample BON02_FD_78091 | JGI IMG/M metagenome (GOLD analysis project Ga0105054, IMG submission 78091) | Freshwater microbial communities from Lake Bonney liftoff mats and glacier meltwater in Antarctica - BON-02 (megahit assembly) | ecosystem: Environmental > Aquatic > Freshwater > Ice > Glacier...
AAAAGCATCAAAAATACGGATTACTGGATTTCTTATAGTTTCGTAGACAGCAAACGCTCTTACAACCAATATGAGACTGAAGTCCAGCCTGACTTTGCCCCAAAGCATAATTTCTCACTTGTGGTCAAGCATTTCATCCAAGCGTTCAATTCCCAGCTAGGGGCAACGTTTTCCTTCAACGATGGATACACTTATACTGATCCAAATGAGTCTGGAGAAATGAACTCCAAAACCAAAAGCTTTGAGAATTTAAGCTTTTCATGGAGCTATCTGCCCAAACCAAATTTGATAATTCACTTCGCGGTGCAGAATGTACTCGGCAGAGACAACCTTTTTGGCTTTTCCTATGCAGATAATCCCAATGAGCAAGGCGTATTTGAATCACTTCCAACCGTGCAATCAGCACCGAGATTTCTATTTCTTGGGATATTCCTTACCCTTTCCAAAGACAAAACAGCAAATAATTTAAACAACTTATAATTCCAATCACTATGAAATCGAGCATGAAACCGGCACACAAGGTGTCGATTATCCATTTAGCGAGATTCCATATGGCCTTTAAAAAACAAACTATAATTCTATGAAAAAGCACATCCTAACCTTCGCTCTAACTTTATTCTACATAGTTTTTGCGCATGGAGGTGACCCGGCATTCATCGCCTCAATGCAAAAGCAGCTGGCAGCCAGAAAGACAATTACTACTTATGAGGAGTCTCAAACAGTAATAAACGGATTTTTGAGAATAGCTGATGCTTCCGCATCTGAATGGCTTCCTTACTACTATGCCGCGCTATTGAAGACGGAAGCAGCATTTCGCTTTGATATTGACAAAGATAAAAGCCTGGACGAAGCATTAGAACTTGTGACAAAAGCTGCCAAGATAGCACCCGAAAACTCTGAGATAACAGCCCTTCACGGCTACATAGTAATGGGGAAGATCAGCTTAGATCCTAATGGTAGAGGACAAACTATGAGCCCTCAGGCAATACAACTTTTTGGAAAAGCTATAAACCTTGATCGTGAAAATCCACGGGCAGTATCTCTAATGTCACAGATGGAATTGGGAATGTCCAAATTCTTCGGCACAGGTCCAGAAAAAGCCTGTGGGATGGCGAGGATGAGCTTGGATCTTTACAAAAAAGAAGACGCTAAAATCACAGATGAGTATATCCTACCAACTTGGGGAAAAATGCAAGTTGATCAGGTAGTATCAAAATGTAAATGATCTGTAGAACTACAGCATAAAACCTTTTCACACTAAACGCTTTAATTTCTGCATGGGACCTATTAACAATCCAGAAATTAAAGCTTTTTAGGTAAATTTCTATCTCTGATGACAAACTCCAAAGAACCTATATACAAAATGAGAATTGGCATTTGGAATACATTTCCAAAGTTTTTGCTCATAAGTTTGGGAATAGCATTGGTATTAATGTTATTTTTTTGTCCTATTTGCTTCACCAGTTGGGCCGGCGTCATAAGCTTATTTCCTGATTTTTTATACTCCTTGGCGATCACTATGGCGATGAGTTTTGGCGGGAATTTGGTAGAAAATTACTTTGATAAGAAGATTTCATGGATAGCGCATCCATTGAAAAGATTAGTTGTGACCACAGCGACTTATTTAATCTATGCATTTCTGGTTTCTTATGTGATCGTATTTATTTATGCGTTGATCAATGGCCAAATTTCGATGGATGACATTCCATGGAAAAATATCGCTTCTAATGCGACCGAACCCATGTACATTGCCTTGGTTTTCATGGCACTTTTTACTTCTCGAAGCTGGTTGATCGAATGGAAAAAATCAGCGCTTGAAATAGAACAGCTTAGAAATGAAAAACTTTCCAGTCAGTACCAGTCACTAAAAGACCAACTTAATCCCCATTTCCTTTTCAATTCGCTGAATGTTCTTTCAAATCTAGTCTATGAAGACGCTGATAGATCGGCAGCATTTATTCAGAAATTATCGAAGATTTACCGATACGTATTAGAAGCTCAAAAAGAAGAATTGATAGAGATGAATAAGGAAGTTGAATTTGCTGAGAACTACCTAGAACTTCAAAAAATAAGGTTTGAAGAAAGTCTGCAATTCAAAATTGAGATTGATAATCAAAGAGGATTATTGCCACCTTTATCACTCCAATTACTACTAGAAAATGCGATCAAGCATAATATTGTGAGCGAATCAGATCCACTAATTATCAACATCTACCGAAAGGACAATTTTCTACTGGTGAGTAATACATTGCAAGCCAAACTTAATCAATCTGAGCCTTCCACAGGAGTTGGGTTGAATAATATAAAAATGAGATATCAACTGCTTTCTGACAGAAATATGGAAATCATTCAGACTAGAAATGAATTCTTGGTTAAACTGCCAATTTTAGAATTATCCACATGAGAATACTACTTATAGAAGATGAAAAACCTGCTTTTAAACTACTTAAGAAACAGATTGAATCTCATTTTCCTGATGCTGAGATATTCGGAAATTTAGATAGCATAGCTAGTTCAATATCATGGTTTCAACAAAACCCAGCACCAGATTTGATTTTTTGCGACATTCAACTGGCAGATGGAATAAGCTTCGACATTTTTGAAAAAGTGAAGTTATCCACACCTATAATTTTTACCACTGCTTTTGACCAATACGCAATCAAAGCATTCCAAGTAAATGCCATTGACTATCTACTTAAGCCTATTGACCCTATTGATTTAGAAAGAGCTGTGGTTAAGTTTAAGGCAAACCAAATTAGATCCACAATAGAACTGGATGTTCTGAAAGACCTGCTTTCGCCTAAGAAAGTGAACTACAAGTCAAGATTTCTGGTGCGCTACGGAGAAAAAATACAAAGTGTCCCAATTGAAGATATTTCATTGTTCTCGAGTGAGGAACGAATCACATTTCTGCACACTCATGAAGGGAAAAAGTATGTCCTCGAGCGTACTTTGGAGCAAACGGAAGCTCAGTTGAATCCAACTGATTTCTTCCGACTCAACCGAAAATATCTTTGTAGCATGAGCTCTATCGACGGGATTTTTTCCTATTCCAATAGTCGGTTGAAAGTGACTTTGAAAAATTCCAAAGATCAGGATATTTTGATCAGCCGTGAAAAAGTCAGTGCTTTCAAAGACTGGCTCGATCGATAATTTAGAGTTAAGAATTTCTAATGTGCATTTTGGCCAATGAATAAAGGCACCTATTACGATAGGAACTCACCTGTCTAGAAAATCTCAAGCTTAAATTTCACTAGGCTCAACTAGGAAAGCTGAGTTTATAGATTTAGAAAACAGAAAAAATTTTTTATTGTACCGCCTTGTTTAATTTTCAAAACATATTCAACTCTGAATCATGAGAAAGTTTACCCTACTAAGTTTCTTCGCCTTAAGTTTTCTTGGAATTGCGTGCACTCCAAAATCTGAAAAACAAATTCCTGTTTTGGATTTGAAAGACTTGATCGTTGATACGTTGTACTTGGTGAAAGATACGCTGACGAAAGATTTGAGGGAAAATTTCAGCTATTATAAAACTGATTCTGGTGAAGTACTAGCTACCTTTTTAAACCATCAATTGCTAGTTTATAGTTATCCGGAAGGAATATTACTGGAAAAGCAACAATTTGAAAAAGAAGGTCCAAATGGAATTGGCTCCTTCGTTACAGGTGCTTATGTAAGTGAAAAATCTATCTATGTACTTTCTCAGCAAAAAGAATTGATCGAGACTGACTTCAATGGTAAGGTGATAAATAGATGGGATTTCCCTAAAGTAAGTGAAGCCAGAAAATATGCTAACTATTCCACAGCAGGTTTTAACAAAGCTCGAAAATCTGGCAATGAGCTCTCATTTATAGATGTACCCTATGTTTTTATCGAAGGGTTTGAGGATTATGACAAATGGGGAATGATCTTTAATACTGAATCCCACGCTTTTTCAAATTTTAATTTCCTATATCCAAAAGTCATTGCAGAATACACAAACGACGATCAACTGGGTCTTTTCAGCCATGTTTATCTTCCTACTAGCGATGAACATCTGATTAGTTTTGCCATTTCTGACTCTCTAGCCGTACTGAAAAATGGGAAGCAAACCTGGAAATGGGCAGGCACTTCTGAATCACTTGAGTTTAAAAAAGGCACAACAGTCCCAAGCGGAGAATATACCGCTTACCAACCAAACCATGAAAGCAGTAAGTACAATGGGTTAGATTTTGATACCCATGCTGGAAAGATTCTACGATGGGTAAGGGTAAAGGGTCCTACACTTGAAAATATGGATCAAGAGAGGAATCGTTTGTTAGTTTTTGATAAAAAGCTGAATTGCGAGGCAGAACTAGAATTTAATCGCAAGGAAATAGGAATGTATGGATTCAATACACCCAAAGGATATGCAGTGAGCCTTTATACCGAAACAACTGATGATGTGTCTGCTTTTGCAGTGATAGACTTTTCGAAAATAGCTTCTTCAAAATAGGAGTTCAATTATCCCTATTTAAGATCCTTCATGGAAATGAAGCTTCGAAAAGCTAGGACTTGAGAAAAGGTGATTAAAGTGACGCCTCGGAATAAAGAGCAGTATGGAGACTGCACTATTCTAGGTCCAAGTCTGATCCCGAGCTATCGAGATTTGACAAAGTACATAATCGTGCCCTTTGCGTATCCTTGGTGTCCTTTGTGGTTAAAAACTCTGTAAAAACACTAAAAAAAAAGCGAGACTATTCAGTCTCGCTTTTTACTTGTAGTTCGATTTCCTCTCCAGATTCATCTAAGAATCTGTATTCCGTCACGGGTAGGGAAGAATCTTTGATCAGTTTTATCCACTTATTATACTTGAAAAACCACTTAACTCTTCGACTAATTAGGCCTGTAGTGAAGTATGCGTGCAGGTAGGGATGCAGCCCAATTTGTATTTTACTCACATTCTGGATAGTAGCAATATGATCTACATCTTTTTCAAGCTTATCGGCTATTAGGATAGAAGCCTGAATTTTGCCGGTGCCGTTGCATGCCGGGCAAGTCTCTTTGGTCACTATATTGACCTCGGGCCTTACTCGCTGTCTGGTGATCTGCATGAGCCCAAATTTGCTCAGCGGTAAAACAGTATGCTTAGATCTGTCAAATTTAAGCTCGTTATTCATCGCTTCGAAGATTGCCTTTTTGTTCTCGGCTTTTTTCATGTCGATAAAATCGACCACGATGATTCCTCCCATATCTCGGAGGCGGAGCTGTCTGCCAATTTCTTTAGCGGCGACCAGATTGGTTTTTAATGCCGTTGATTCCTGGTCACTTTCCTGGTTGGATTTATTACCACTGTTCACGTCAATGACGTGCAGGGCTTCTGTATGCTCGATGATCACATACCCTCCTTGCGGAAGGCTGACCGTCTGTCCAAATAGGCTTTTGATCTGCTTTTCTATTCCAAAACTTTCAAATAGCTTCGTTTTACCATTGTAAAGCTTGACAATTTTTTCTTTTTCAGGAGCTATATTCCTGATGTAGGATCTGATCTGATCGTAAGTAGATTCTTCTTCTACGGTGATTGCGTCGAATGATTCATTGAGCAGGTCTCTCACAAGTGAGGAGGCCATACTCATCTCTCCGATAATTTTGTCGCGACTCTTGGCTTTCATCAATTTCCCCATGCCCTCTTCCCAACTAGTGAGAAGATTGCGAAGGTCTTTATCTAAGTCACTAACGGACTGACCTTCTGCCACCGTACGGATAATTACTCCGAAATTGGCTGGTTTGATAGAATTGATAAGTCTCAAGAGACGTCTTCTTTCCTCGTTGCTTCTGATCTTCTTGGATACGTTGACCGAATCCGAAAAGGGAACCAACACGAGGTAGCGACCTGGTAGAGAGAGCTCACAGGATAGTCGAGGCCCCTTCGTAGAGATGGGTTCTTTGACGATCTGAACCAGTATTTGCTGGTTTTTCGATAGCGGATTGGAGATTTTTCCAATCTTATCGATTTCAGGCTCGTTCTCGAAACCCTTCAAATTATAATTGCCGTAGTTGTTGTTGCGCACCATTTTGGTGAACTTCGTCAAGCTGTTGAAATTTGCCCCGAGGTCTTGGTAGTGAAGAAAGGCGTCTTTCTCATAACCTACGTCAATGAAGGCTGCATTGAGACCATTGACGATTTTGCGAACCGTACCGAGATAAATATCTCCAACTTTAAACTGATTGTCCATTCCTTCGGAATGCAACTCAACCAGACTCTTATCTTGAAGGAAGGCAATTCGACTTCCGTTCTGAGCAGAATCGATTAACAATTCCGTACTCAAAATCTCGTCTTATTATTATGTAAATGAACGTTTACTCAAATGACAATAAGAAGAAGTGTATTACTTCTTCTTATGTCTGTTTTTTCTTAGTCTCTTCTTACGCTTGTGCGTAGCGATTTTATGTCTTTTTCTTTTCTTTCCGCAAGGCATAGTCTTTGGATTTAGTAGTGATACAAATAAATTATAGCTTGTCGAGATAGCCTTCGATACTGCCTAGAATCATTTCATCTTCGGTCATCGCTTTTACTTTCTCAAACTGGGCTTTCGCTTTGTTGTTTTGCTTGGCTTCGAAATAGCTTACGGCCAGATAAAACTGCCCTTGAAGATTATCCGGGTGATATTGGATCAATTCTTCGAATCGTTCTGTGGCACGCTTATACTGACCTGATTGCATAGATAGTACGCCCATGTTGAACAGTCCGTCCTCATTTTGGGGCTCCTGCTCCAAGATCTCTCTCAGCATCGTGATTCCCTGCATAGGATTGGACGAGGACACATAAGTCATCGCTATCTTAGTTTTCAAATCCAAACGGGTGGGATCTTTATCCAACACCTGGTTTAAATACTTTCGGGTCTGTTCAGCAGTGTAAGTTACTTTCTCCGGATCTAGTGCAAAGCTGAATGCTTCATAATAAGCGTTTCCTGCTTTCTCTGCTAGTTCCAGGCCTGGCTGCTGATCAGCTGCCAAACTTAGATAATATCCTGCACTATCGTACTTCCCAAGTTCCTGATAGATCGCCGCTATTTCTTCCGTAGAAGATTTCAGTTCTTCTTTCGAAGAATTGTTAGCGATCTGAAGCTTCAGCGTATTTATCTGTAGCCTCTGATCAGGACTTAACTCAGCCTCATGCATCGCCACTGGATCAGTGGTTGAAGGGGTAGCGGATTGATTTTCCTGAGAAACTGAATCTGCCTTACTTTCATTGTCTACGACCACACTAGGAAGGACATACAATCCTCCGACTGCGATAGCCCCTAATGCAATAAGTATGAGTTGAGATCTTTTCATGTCAAAAACTTTTCAGATTTAGTCCTGAGCAGCTAGTTCCTTGATTTTTTTACTGTTTTTGATCTTCTCTACAAACACTTTAGATGGCTTGAAAGCCGGGATATAGTGTTCGTCGATGACGATCGCTGTGTTTTTGGAGATGTTTCGGGCGATTTTTTTAGCTCTCTTCTTATTGATGAAGCTACCAAATCCTCTCACGTAGATGTTGTCTCCTTCAGACATCGAATCCTTCACTACTTTGAAGAACGCCTCAATGGCTTGTGTAACATCATCCTTTTGGATGCCTGTTTTGTCCGAAATCTTAGTGATTACTTCTGCTTTAGTCACTTAATATTAATTTAGAAATTACGAAATAAGCTTAACAACCTATTAACCAAGTGTTTTTGGGACTGCAAATGTAAGACAACCATTGTAATTAAAAAACATATTCATAAAAATTAGCGTGATTTGTATGATAGATTTTAATTGACTATGGATCATAATACCACTGAATATCAGGCTTTTTCACATCAAATACTAACTTGGTATAAAGATAATCCAAGAGAATTACCATGGAGAGGTACGCAAGATCCATACAAAATTTGGCTGTCTGAAATCATTCTTCAGCAGACTCGCGTGGCTCAGGGTTCACCTTATTATCGTGCCTTTGTAGAAACGTACCCTACGGTAAAAGATCTTGCTTTGGCATCAGAAGAAGAAGTTCTAAGACTATGGCAAGGTCTGGGCTACTATAGCCGGGCTAGGAATCTTCATGCTTGCGCAAAAAGTATCTGGTTTGAAATGGGAGGTGAATTCCCAAAGACCTACGATGAACTCCTTAAGCTAAAAGGAGTCGGCAGCTATACCGCATCAGCAATTGCAAGTTTTGCCTATGGTGAAGTAAAAGCTGTTGTCGATGGCAATGTATTTCGGGTGCTGGCACGCTACTTCGGTATTGAGACAGACATCGCAAGCTCCAAAGCGAAAAAGGAATTCGAAACACTAGCAAATCAAATCATTCCAAAAGACCAGCCAGGAGAGTTCAATCAAGCAATGATGGATTTTGGTGCGAGGCTTTGTACTCCCAAAAATCCAGGCTGCGAATCATGTCCGTTAAAGAGCTCATGTTTTGCACTACAACACGCCATGGTGTCAGACCTTCCTGTGAAAATAAATAAGGTAAAGATTAAAGAGCGTCATTTCCATTATTACGTGATTAGGTGTGGGGAAAAGTGGGTCTGGAAAAAACGATCTTCGGGTGATATATGGGAAGGACTTTTTGACTTTCCTCAGGAGGAATCAAGTCTCGACCTCCAATCCCCAACTATCGATATCCCCTCTGTAGAAGAGTATCAAATTCAACAATTCCCGAAAAAATACCGACACATTTTGTCACACCAAAGATTAAATGCCGTCTTCTCTGAAGTAGAAATTGCAGAAGAAAACTTGACAAATCTTGAAAACTGGTGTGAAAAAGAGGGTTTTATGCTAGTAGAAGAAAGCAAAATTGAATATTTGGCGAAGCCAAAGTTGATCGTAAACTTTTTGAACGATCAAGGGATTTGAGTACCTTCAAATATTAGATTTTTTCAACCTATAAATTAAAGAAACTATGGCAGGAGTAAATAAAGTAATCCTATTAGGAAATTTGGGCGCTGATCCGGAAGTAAAATATCTGGAGGGAGATAATGTGGTGGCAAAACTTCGACTTGCTACGACTGAATCCTATAAAGACAAAACTGGGAATCGGGTGGAGCAAACGGAGTGGCACGACCTGGAAATTTGGGGAGCGCTAGCTAAAGTTGCTGAGCAATATCTAAGAAAAGGTTCTCAACTTTATGTTGAAGGAAAAATAAAAACTGATAGTTGGCAAGATGAACAGGGTCAAAATCGATATCGGACAAAGATCCGAGTACTCAGCTTTACCATGCTTGGAGGAAAACCTGAGGATGCTACAGGTGGAAGCCCTAGTGCTCCACAGCAATCTACCCAACAAAGACCAGCATCGGCAGCGCCTACATCAGCGCCTAAAGCACAAGAAATGGTTTCAGATACAGAAGATGACGATCTACCATTTTAATAATCCATTCCCTTGGAAGCTACTTTCAAGGGAATTTTTTAATTTTGCCTTACCCTTTGCGGTTTAATACATGGACGATCCCTACCCGAGTTACCATTTACTCGCTCAGATTAGCTCACCTTCGATAGGTTATCTGATTTTAAATGGTTTGCTTTTTATACTACTATTGATAGGCTCTGCCCTAGTTTCTGGCTCAGAAGTAGCATTTTTCTCCCTTACCAACGAAGACTTAGGGAATATCGAAGAAGAAAATACCCCGCGCGGCAAAAAAGTAATTAGCCTAGTAGAGTCTCCGAAAAAGCTTCTCAGTACCATCCTCATTCTGAATAATCTTATCAATATCGGGATAGTGACACTTACCACTTTTGTCGTTTGGTCCATCTTTGGGGCAAATGCCACTGGAATTGTCATCATCCTAGTGCAGACTTTAGGGATCACTTTTGCCATTGTGTTCTTTGGTGAAATAGTACCGAAAGTCTATGCCAATAGTGCTAAAGTGGAATTTAGCTTAACCATGGCGCCAACTATCGGTTTTTTCTCCACGATACTGAAACCTATCTCCATATTTTTGATGGCTTTTAGCAACTTTCTGGAAAAAAGAATTGAAAAGAGAGGTTATTCACTTTCAGTAAATGAGCTTAATCAAGCATTGGCATTGACCACAGAGGATGCGCCTAATGAAGAACGCGAGATTCTCCGAGGAATCGTAAACTTCGGTACGCTCACAGTGAAGCAGGTCATGCAGAGTCGTATGGATATCACAGCTATCGATATGGAAATGGATTTCCATGAGCTCATGGATAAAATCAACAAAAGCGGCTATTCCAGAATCCCAGCGTACGCGGAGACGATAGATAACATTCAAGGCATACTTTACATCAAAGATCTTCTTCCTTTCATTGAGCGAGATGAAGATTTCGCTTGGAATGAGCTGATCCGCAAGAGTTTCTTTGTACCTGAGAACAAAAAAGTAGACACCTTACTTAAGGACTTCCAATTAAAGCGTGTCCACATGGCAATCGTAGTGGATGAGTACGGAGGAACTTCTGGGTTGGTCACTTTGGAGGATTTGATCGAAGAGATAATCGGGGAAATCAACGATGAGTTTGATGACCACGACGATATCTTCTTCCAAGAAATTGATCCGGCCACCTTTATCTTTGAAGGAAAAGTCTCTCTGAATGATTTCTGCAAAAAGCTAGAATTGGACTCTCATATATTTGAAGATGTGAAAGGGGAGAGCGAATCTCTCGGTGGCTTGCTACTTGAGCTTAATTCTAAATTGCCGAAGAACGGAACCAAGATCAAATTTGAAGATTTTGAATTTACAATTTTGGCAGTAGATTCCCGAAAAATCAAAAAAGTGAAGGTTCACATCAATTCCTTGGACAAGGACATTTTCGCTCCGTATACCGATTGAGAAATAACAACTTACACTATTTTTAGTTTTTCATGTTTTGCAGAATAATATTTTTTACATTAACTAAAGTGCATAGATTGTAAGATTTAGTACTCAGTATTAACAAAAAATAATTTTATTTTTTTTCAGAGGGATTTTTCAGTATCCTAAAATCACATGTTTCTCATAATTGTTTTAATATTTTAACCAAAAAGCACCCTATTTATTCAATTACTGCTATAAATTTTATTGGGTAGTTCAGTTTTTAACACCGAAAAGCTAATTGCCAAAATATTAATAAAGACAAATTTCATAAATAATAAGGCATTAAAGCAGCCATTTTATTGCCAAAATTTTAATAGGACAATTTTTTTCTGTAATTTTTGGAAGTTTTGAACCTAATAAATTCTATAAAAATGCAAGAAGGTTTGTATCGATCGGAGTTTGAGCATGACTCCTGCGGTATAGGTGCGGTTGTCGATCTGAGTGCAGTACCCTCTCATGAGACGATTAGCGACGCCTTATACATGCTGAGCAATATGGAGCACCGTGGCGGTCGTGGATCTGATCCTAAGACGGGCGATGGCGCTGGCATATTAATTCAGGTACCTCATCAGTTCCTAAAGAATATTACTGCACGCACAGAAATCGAGCTTCCTGAAGCTGGTTCCTATGGCGTGGGTATGACCTTTTTCCCAAAGAATAAGCAATTATTTCAACGCTCAAAAGAGCTCCTCAATCAACTGATCGAAGAGTTAGATTTTGAATTGATCGGCTATAGATCGGTGCCCGTGGATGAAACTGTGCCTGGTTCAGGAGCACTGGAAGTGATGCCTAATATTGAACAGCTATTTGTCAAGCATAAAAAGGGACTCACCGGTATTGAATTGGAGCGCAAACTCTACGTACTTAGAAATTATTCCACGTCTGAAATCAACACCAAGATTCCTGGTGTGAATCAGGCTTTCTATTTTGCGAGTTTGAGTAGCCAGACACTTATATACAAGGGACAGTTGCGAACTGATCAGGTTTTGGCTTTTTACAAAGACCTCCAGAATTCGAAAATTGAGTCTGCTTTTGCGATAGTTCACTCCCGCTTCTCTACCAATACGTTTCCGAACTGGAGACTAGCTCAGCCATTCCGTTTTCTTTCTCACAATGGCGAGATCAATACGATCAAGGGAAACCTGAATAAGATGAAGTCAAAGGAAAACCTCATGAAATCGAAGTATTTCACTGATGAAGAGCTTTCCAGATTGATGCCTATCACCGATAAGTACAAATCGGATTCAGCGAATCTTGATGCGATGGTAGAACTATTGACATTGAGTGGAAGATCTCTGCCTCACGCCATGATGATGCTAGTGCCCGAAGCTTGGCAGGATAATGAGGTGATGGATCGCGATAGAAAGTCGTTCTACAAATTCCACGCTTCACTTGTGGAGCCATGGGATGGCCCAGCGGCTTTACTATTCACAGATGGTAAATCTGTAGGTGCTACACTTGACAGAAACGGTCTTCGTCCATTGAGATACTTTATCACCAAGGATAAACGACTTATTCTATCCTCTGAAGCTGGCGCTTTACCTATTCGTGAAGCTACTATAATAGAAAAAGGAAGAATTAGCCCAGGAAGAATGATCTGGGCCGATTTGGAAAAAGGCCGTGTATTATTTGATGAGGAAGTAAAAAAAGAAATCTGTAGCAAGCAGCCTTACGAGCAGTGGGTAGCGGATCAGCGAATTAAACTTCGCCTAGAGAAAGCTCCCAAAACGCTAACTCATCCATATTCTACCAAGAATATCAAAAAGAACCAAACCATATTTGGATACACGTCTGAAGAGCTCAAAGTAGTGTTGAGTCCAATGGGAGATACTGCCTATGAAGCAATTGGCTCAATGGGTGCTGATACTCCTCTTGCCGTTCTTTCCAAAGAAAGTCAGCATATTTCCAATTACTTCAAGCAGCTATTTGCTCAGGTAAGTAACCCACCGATTGATCCTATTCGTGAGCGATTGGTAATGTCCCTTTTCACCCGATTGGGCGTAGGTCAAAATATCCTGGAAGAAAGTCCAAAACATACCCGTCAAATCCACATTTCCCAGCCGGTTCTTCTAAATGAAGATCTGCAAAAGGTGAAAAATATGGAAGGGCAGGGCTATAGATGTGCTACTCTCTCAAGTCACTTCCTAGCAGACCATAAGTCGGGACGACTTTTGGAAGCGCTAGACAAGCTTTGTGCTGAGGCAGAAAAAGCGATACACGAAGGGAAAAATGTCATTATAATTTCTGACCGCAACAGCACAGAAGAATATGCACCTATTCCTTCTCTATTGGCAATAGGAGCCGTACACCATCACTTGGTCAAAAAGAAAATAAGAACAAGTGCCGGCCTAGTACTGGAATCCGGAGATATCCGTGAAACACATCATTTCGCTACTGCAATTGGCTATGGTGCATCTGCTATCAATCCTTACATGGCATTGGAGTCACTACTCGACATGTTTGAAAAAGGTAAATTGCCAAATGCCAAAAACCAGAAGAACTTATTCACAAACTACCAATCTGCGATAGGAAAAGGACTGCTCAAAGTCCTTTCTAAAATGGGTATTAGTACGCTTCAGTCGTATCAAAGTGCTCAGATTTTCGAAGCTTTAGGATTAGGTCCTGAAGTCATTGACAGATGTTTTAAAGGTACAATTTCTAGAATCAGCGGTATTTCCTTTGATCAACTGGCAGAAGAGGTTTTGATCCGCCATAGAGCTGCGTACGAAACCGAATCTCCTATCTTGGAGCAAGGAGGCGTGTATCAGTGGAAAAGAAGAGGTGAGAAACACTTGTTCAATCCTGAAACAATCCACTTGCTTCAGAAATCAACTCGTCTGAACGATTTTGGTATGTACAAGAAATTTGCATCCAAAATCAACGAGCAAAGCAAAGACGCCTTGACGTTAAGAGGCTTATTTGAATTCAAAAAAAGAATCTCAGTCCCAATAGATGAAGTAGAGCCAGCATCTTCCATCATGCGAAGATTTGCTACAGGCGCAATGTCTTTTGGTTCGATTTCCCATGAAGCGCATTCTACATTGGCAATCGCCATGAACAGAATGGGTGCCAAGAGTAACTCTGGCGAAGGAGGAGAAGATGAGATTCGATTTGCTAAAAAAGAAAATGGAGACTGGGAGCGCTCCGCTATTAAGCAGGTGGCTTCTGGTAGATTTGGAGTTACGAGCAATTACTTAACAAATGCCGCCGAACTACAAATCAAGATGGCACAAGGTGCTAAACCGGGAGAAGGTGGTCAGCTTCCTGGACACAAAGTAGATGATTGGATAGGTAGAGTAAGGCATTCCACTCCAGGAGTTGGATTGATCTCACCTCCACCTCACCACGATATTTATTCCATTGAAGATCTGGCTCAGCTCATTTACGATCTCAAGAATGCCAATAGAAAAGCGAGAATCAACGTAAAGCTTGTATCTCAAGCGGGCGTAGGTACTGTAGCGGCAGGTGTGGCAAAAGCCATGGCTGATGTAATCTTGATATCAGGAGCAGACGGTGGTACTGGAGCATCACCATTGAGTTCCATCAGACATGCAGGATTGCCTTGGGAGCTCGGGCTTTCTGAAGCGCATCAAACGTTGGTAAAGAACAACCTACGTAGCCGTGTGGTACTTCAAACTGACGGACAGCTTCGGACTGGACGTGATCTTGCGATTGCGACACTTTTGGGAGCTGAAGAATGGGGAATTTCTACTGCTGCATTGGTAGTAGAAGGATGTATTATGATGAGAAAATGCCACCTGAACACCTGTCCAGTGGGTATAGCAACACAAAATCCAGATTTAAGAAAATTATTTACCGGTGATGCTGATCACGTGGTGAATTTCTTCCAATTCCTGGTTCAAGATCTTAGAGAGATCATGGCATCACTTGGCTTCCGAACTGTGAATGAAATGGTAGGACAAAGCAATGTCCTTCAATCTACTGGTCACTTGAATCACTGGAAGTGGGATAAAGTGGACTTAAGCCCTATTTTCCATAAGATGGAAGTTCCGGATCACGTCGGCATTCACAAGCAAATAGATCAGGAATTCGAACTGAAGAAAGTATTGGATCGTCAGTTGATCAAAGCTGCACTTCCTTCACTTGAACAAGCGCTGGCGTCATCAGGCAGTTTCCAGATCAAGAATACTGATAGATCTGTGGGAGCAATGCTTTCCAATGAAATTTCCAAAATATACGGTAGTCCAGGACTGCCTGAGGATACCATCAATTTCAAATTCACAGGTTCTGCAGGCCAGACTTTCGGAGGATTCCTTACCAAAGGAGTCAATTTCGAACTAGAAGGCGAAGCAAATGATTACTTTGGGAAAGGCCTTTCTGGTGGAAAACTTATTGTCTACCCAAGTAGAAACGCCAAATTCGTTCCAGAAGAAAATATCATCATCGGTAACGTAGCATTCTATGGTGCCACTTCCGGAGAAGCATATATCAATGGAAAAGGTGGTGAGCGATTCTGCGTAAGAAATTCCGGTGTACAAACCGTAATAGAAGGAATCGGCGATCACGGATGTGAATATATGACTGGTGGATTAGTAGTAAATCTTGGAGAAATAGGAAGAAACTTCGCCGCAGGAATGAGCGGTGGGATCGCCTATATCCTCAAAGAATACATTACTGAAGTCAACCCCGAATTAGTAGATGTAGATATTCTGGAAGTTGAAGATTTCAACACAATCAAGACATTCCTCAAAAGACATGTGAAACTGACCAAGTCGGGTCTAGGAACCAAATTCCTTGAAGATTGGGATAAATCCAAAGAGAAATTCATCAAGGTAATTCCAAGAGATTACAAGGCAGTTTTACAGAAAAGAGCATTAGAACAATCAAAATCATTGGCGTAAAATGGGATCGAAAGAAGGATTTATTCAATTCAAAAGAGAAACTCCGGTTACCCGTGACGCGAAAGCTAGAATAGGTGACTTCAAGGAGATATATCAGCCATTTTCAGGCGAGAAGTTAAACAACCAGGCAGCACGATGCATGGATTGCGGCGTACCATTTTGCCATAATGGTTGTCCTCTAGGTAACGTAATTCCGGATTTCAACGATGCGGTTTACAATGACGAATGGGAGCAAGCGATCAAAATCTTAAGGAGCACAAATAATTTTCCTGAATTTACAGGGAGAATTTGTCCTGCTCCATGTGAAACTAGCTGTGTATTGGGTATCAATAAAGATCCAGTGGCGATCGAATTGATCGAGAAGAACATCGCTGAAAAGGCATATGAACTGGACTTGATCAAAGCAAATCCGCCAAAAATTAGAACTGGGAAATCTGTAGCCGTAATCGGCTCTGGACCAGCTGGTCTTGCCGCGGCTGATCAGCTCAATCAAGCAGGTCATGAGGTGACGCTTTTCGAAAAAGACTCCAAGCCAGGGGGGTTACTTCGATTTGGTATTCCGGATTTTAAGCTGGAAAAATGGGTAATTGATCGCCGTATTGACTTCATGAAGCAAGAAGGAGTAATTTTCTCTTGCAATACTGAGATAGGATTCAATATCAAAGCAGAAAATATACTCAAAAACTTCAACGCTGTGGTACTTTCTACTGGAGCTGGGCAGCCAAGAGGATTGAAAATTAAAGGTTCAGAAGCAACAGGAGTTCATTTTGCAATGGATTTTCTAGGTCAACAGAACAAGGTTGTGTCTGGTGAGATCGAAGAAAACTCAATTTCAGCAAAAGGAAAGCATGTGATCGTAATCGGCGGTGGGGATACAGGAAGTGATTGTATCGGCACATCTAATCGACATGGAGCGGCTTCAGTCACGCAGCTTGAGCTTTTGCCTAAGCCTCCACAGCTAAGAAATACGCTAAACCCATGGCCTGAATGGCCTATGACCTTGAGAACTTCCAGTTCTCACGACGAAGGAGTTGAGCGGGTATTCTCTGTTCTTACCAAAGAATTTACGATGAATAAGGAAGGTCAAGTAACAGGCTTGAGTCTCGTAGATCTGGAATGGGTGCACAAAGATGGCCGAATGGTATTCGAAGAAATTGCTGGAACCGCACGTACAGTTCCTTGTGATTTGGCATTCCTAGCTATTGGATACACAGGTCCTGCTCAAAATGGGTTACTGGAATCTTTCGGTGCAGAAACCATGGAGAATACTCTTCCAAAGTCTAAAAATTATCAAAGCACAAATTCAAAAGTTTTCCTAGCTGGAGATATGCGCAGAGGCCAATCCTTGGTCGTATGGGCAATATCTGAAGGCAGAGAGGCTGCTGTGAAAGTAGATGAATTCCTGATGGGAGAGTCTACTCTACCACGTAAAGATGAATCATTCTTCCAGGTAGAAGAAGAAATTGCTGAGATCAACTAAGCATAGCCTATAGCGTCTTTTGACTGAAAAGTATAAGAAACAGAAAGCCTTCCCGTTTATTCGGGAAGGCTTTTTCACTTGTCACAGATGACGCTTGAAATCTTGCCTCTGATCCAATATTCTGACCATAAAGACACCACCATCTAACGTTTTTTCATAAAATATCATGTGCGCCTGAAATCTGTATTTCTTTAGTCTTGGAGTATATTCGATTGCACTTCTCCCTAAGTCTGGATTAGAGCATAAAGAATCGAAAGTAGTAAAAAGACCTGTGATGTACTTTCTTGTTTGATTATCACCGAATAACTCCAAAGAATGGACAGCTATTCCATCTAAATCTTCATCCGCTTTTTTGGAGAGTAGGTAATTAGACATATCACTTCTCGCGATCAGCTTGACGTCTCAGGGCAGATTCCATGATCTCGTCTACTGTTCTAACACGATCACTTACGCCACTATCATATCCATCCTGAATAGCTGTTTTAGTCTGCAGGAAATTTCTATTACGCTCTTCATCCAATCGAATCAGATGCCTCAAATATTCGCTATCATTCGCAAAGCCTCCTTGTTGGATCTGTAACTTAATCCACTGCTCCTGAGAAGCTGTAATAGTCAAAGATTTTCTAATAGTGGTCATAGTCAAATTATCTAATTACATACAATGTACGTATTCCAACATATTATTGTATCATCAATTCCCTAATATCTTGTCTGCAAAAAGTTACTGATGAGAGGACTAATATGAAATCCCCTAACTTAGACTTTTAATCTTCTGCCTGTCTTTTTTTATGAATTTAACACCTTACCACGCCAATTACTTCGCATTTGAACTTACCAAACGCGTAGCCTCTGATAGTATTGAAAAATTAGCTTCTGCTTTGGTGGATGCCAAAGTGGACTTAAACCCACATCAGGTTGAAGCTGCACTTTTTGCATTCAGATCCCCGCTTTCTAAAGGAGCTATTCTGGCTGATGAAGTCGGTCTAGGAAAGACCATCGAAGCAGGACTTGTCCTCAGTCAAAAATGGGCAGAACGGAAACGTAA
>Ga0105054_10005502_pt1 | contig 18183 bp, 13 predicted proteins | sample BON02_FD_78091 | JGI IMG/M metagenome (GOLD analysis project Ga0105054, IMG submission 78091) | Freshwater microbial communities from Lake Bonney liftoff mats and glacier meltwater in Antarctica - BON-02 (megahit assembly) | ecosystem: Environmental > Aquatic > Freshwater > Ice > Glacier...
CGGTCTTGGTTCGGTGTAGGAGGTAGGGGGGTAGGTGGGTGGTGAGCTATGGACTCTACCCTCTCATCCTGCTGCTCTTATCCATTACTTATACCAATTATACAGAGGGTTAGGGTCGGTTGGTCGCCCCTCCACCTGAGGCAGTTTCCGGGGCAGTTGGGGAGGGGTGGTCACAACGGACCAAGGGCCTTTCCGGGGAAAGGCTGCTGGCTGGGGCGGTAGGATTCGAACCTACGGTACACGGTACCAAAAACCGATGCCTTACCACTTGGCCACGCCCCAGCAGTGCGCTGTTCTCTACGCGGAAGGTATGGGCGGATCAACCCCTGTACGGCGGATTTTTCGGAGGTTTTGTCGTGAGGTTAGCTCGTCAGGCGGTCCCGTCGGGTGCAATGGTGAAGCGCAGAGTCGGTGCGGTTGCGGAGGTATGGAACCGGGTCTGGCCCTGCGATGTCGAGCAAGGCTGCTCATGCGTCAGGAGCCGGAGCCGTGGGCGGGTTTGCGGCGATCCGGCCGATTGATGGCCGGGTTTGATGGCTGCATTCGTATCCTCGCGTCAGGAAGTGACCTGTTCGCGCAGGATCGAAGCGGTGAGCGAGAGCATGAGGTAGATGCCTGCGAAGATCAGGAAGGCCACGGCGGTATTTTCGAAGGCACGCGGATAGGTCGCCTCGTCGGGGGCCACGGGTTCGACCCCCATGGAGAGGTAGCGGACCTGGCGGTTCGCCTCGATCTGGGCGGATTCCATCTGCTGCATGGCGGCTTGGACCATCAGCGTCTGGAAGGTGTAGTTTTCCTCTGCCAGACGCAATTCAGTATTCTTGGCGGCAAGCGAGGTGCCGGTTTCGGTGGCGGCGGTCATCTCGCTGCGCAGGTTTGTGATCAGGTTTTCGATGCTGGCGATCTGGTTGCGCAGCGCATTGACCTGCGCCTCGTTCGGGCGGGTGACACCAAGACGTTCCTGCAGGGAAAGCTGCAGTTGCTGGCGTTCGGTTTCAAGCGCGGAGATCTGGGCAGTGCGCGCTGACGTCTCGCCGATGGGATCGATCTGTTGGACGTCCTGCTGGATCTGGAGCCATGCGGCCAGTGCCTCGGCGCGGCGTGTCTCGGCGGCCTCGTAATTGGTGCGCGCCACTTCCATCTGATCTTCGCGCGGGCGCTGGGTCAACTGATCGACCTGTTCCTCGGCATAGCCGATCAGCGCCTCGGAAAAGAGTTGGCTGGTTGCCGGATCGGCAGCGATCACCTCCATCCGCAGGATCCCTTCGGTGGGATCATATTTGATCACGACATGGTCCTGATAGACGCTATAGGCATCCTCGTTGGAGGCATCGGCGGGCAGGCGCTGGATCGGGTCGATGGATTCGTCGCTGAAATGCGCCTTGAACCCGTATTCTTCATCGAGCCGCAAGAGTGCCGCGCGGGAGGCGAGGTAGGATTGCACCGTGATGCTGTCCTGTTGCGTCGCCATCGAGGTGCCCTGAAAGAGCCCGCCAAGACCGGCGGCGGCACCGGCAGACTCTGCCTGCTGGATCACGAATTCGGAATTGGTGGCGAACATCGGGGTTGCGATGGCAAAGAAATACCATCCGACCATGATCGTGGGCGCAAAGACGAACATCGCGAGGCGCGAGAACAGCAGGGCGGCCTTGCGGCGCCGCCTGCGCACGATATCGCGCTGAATCTTCATGATTTCGCTGACGCGTTTGTCGGCGGGGACCGCACGTTCGGTCGAGGGCAGGTTGCGCGGGCCTTGCGGCACGGTCTGGGGCAACTGGATACGCCCACCGGGCAACGCCCTCGGCTGCGGTTTGGTGCCGGCGTCTGCGACCCCGGGCCCCGCCTGACCCGGCACGACAAGTTCGAGGATATTCGAGCGCTGGAACGGGTCGACCCCCTGCGCGCGCAATTGCCGCACGGCGTCGAAATCGGAAGTGACGGCGAGCCCGTTTTTCTGCGCGACGCGGCGCGCCATGCGCAACTGGCGCCCGGTCAGCCCTTCCTGCCGGATCTGGTCCATGTCCTGTTCGCCGCTGACGACAGCGCGGCTGTCTGTTGCGCCGGTCATGCCGGGAACCCCTGGCGGCGGCACCATCATGGCGGCAAAGTCGGCGGCGCTGTCGTTTGTGTTCTTTTCAGGTTGACCCTGAGCCTGATCGGGCGCCGCCGCGCCATGCGCTGCAGGATCGGACGCCGGACGCGCGGAGTGCGGCGTGGCGCGGCGGATGCGGAATTTGCTAGCCTTTGGTTTGGTAGTCATACAACTGCTTCGCTTCTTCCAATGTGTCGAACATCACGATCTTGCCGTCCACGAGCACGGCTGCCGACCGCGCGAACCGTTCCAGCGTCGATGGCAGGTGCGAAACGATCACCACGGTTGTCGATTCCAGACGCTCACGCAGCACGTTGCCCGCCTTGCGGTTGAATTCGACATCGGTTGTCTGCGGCATCCCTTCGTCGATCAGATAGATGTCGAAATCAAGGGCCAGCATGAGCGAAAAGGTGAAACGCGCCCGCATTCCCTGCGAATAGGTGCCGACAGGCATGTCGAAATATTCCTCGATCCCGCAGAGCCAGCGGCTGAACGCCTCGACATAATCAGGGTCGAGCCCGTAGAGCCGCGCGATGTAGCGGCAGTTTTCCTTGGCGGTATGTTTGTTCACCACCCCGCCCATGAAGCCGAGCGGAAAGGATATCCGGCAGTTGCGCATGATGCTCCCTTCATCAGGTTTTTCCAGACCGGCCATCATGTTGATGATCGTCGTCTTGCCCGCCCCGTTTGGCGCAAGGATCCCGAGCGAGTGCCCGAGTTCGACCTGAAACGACGCGTTCTCAAGGATGACCTTGCGCTGCGTGCCAGTCCAGAACGACTTGCTGACGTTCACGAATTCGAGCATTTATGCCCAGTTCCCGTACTGCTCTGATCCCGTCTTGTGACGGATATAGGTTAAGACCCTGTTAGTTGTATCACTAATCCCCAATTATGGCGAATCCGGGCCGGGTTGACTGGAATATTTGGGCCGGTTGCCGCATGTCTTTCCCCTGTGCCGGTAACAGGGGACCGAAAATTGACCGATCTGACCGATCTTGACCATGCCCATGCCGCGATGGAGGCCAGCCCCGAGGATGATACCGCGCGGTTGCGGTTTTTCGAGCGGCTGGCGGATAGCGAACTGTTCCTCGTGCTGGAGGCGGAGGCCGAGGGGGATGTGATCCGTCCGGGCCTGTTTGACGTGGAGGGCGCGCGTTTTGCGCTGGTCTTTGACCGCGAAGCGCGGCTGGCGGAGTTTGCCGGGCAGGTGACGCCTACGGCCGCGATGTCGGGTCGTGCGCTGGTGGCGCTGCTGGACGGGCAGGGAATCGGGCTGGCGCTGAACCCGGATGTAGCGCCGTCCGCGATGCTGATTGCGGCGCAGGCGGTGGAGTGGCTGGCGCAGACGCTGCGGCAGGGTCCGGTAGCGGCGATGGCGCGTCCGGTGGAAGTGGCTGCACCGGCGGGATTGCCCGAGGCGCTGATCCGGGGGCTGGACCGCAAGCTGGCGCTGGCAGGCGCGCTGGCCGAGGCGGCCTATCTGGTGGCGGTGACCTATGATGATGGGAGCCGGGGCCATATGCTCGCCTTTGTCGGGGCGCGGGCGGGGGCGGAGCAGGCACTCGCCACGGCGGCGGGGGAGGCGCTGACGTTTTCGGGGATCGAGGCCGGGGTGATGGATGTGACCTTTGTGGCGTCGGATGATCCGATCACGACCCGGCTGGCGCGGGTTGGCCTGCGCTTTGATCTGCCGCTGACGGTGCGGGTGGCGGAGCCGGGTGCGGGGCCTGCTGCACCGGGGATGGATCCGGACCGGCCGCCGCGGTTACGTCAATAGCCACGCGTCCGGTCCACGAGGTGCAGGAGCGGCTCGCCCGCTTCGCTGCGCCTTATGTTTTCGGCGATGACACTGGCTGCGCTTTCGGGCCGGGTTTCGGCGGCGATATGGGGGGTGACGGTGACGCGCGGATGCGCCCAGAACGGGTGGTGGGGGGGGAGCGGTTCGGTGCGGAACACGTCGAGCGTGGCGTGGCCGAGGTGCCCGTTGTCGAGTGCGGCGATGAGCGCCGCGTCGTCGATGAGCGCGCCGCGACCGGGGTTGATCAGCACAGCACCGGGGGCGAGCAGGGCCAGACGCGCGGTGTTGATCAGATTCTCGGTTTGCGGGGTCAGCGGCATCAGGGTGACCACGATCTGCGCGCCGGCGAGTGCCTCTGACAGTCCGTCATCGCCATGCAGGCAGCGGATGCCGGGCAGGCTGTGGGCGGTCCTGCTCCAACCCGTCACGGCAAAGCCGAGCCCGGCGAGGGAGGTGGCGCAGGCCCGCCCGAGTTCGCCCAGCCCGAGGATCGTCACCGGCCGATCCGGCGCGAGGGGCGGCAGGGTTTTGCGCCATTGCCCGTCCTGCCCGAGGATATGCACGTCCATCCCCAGATGATGGCGCAGCACATGGCCGCAGACCCATTCGCGCATGCTTTGGGTCAGACCGGTATCGACCATGCGGGCGAGCGGGATGGTCAGGGTCGGATTGCCGGTGATGGCCTCTACCCCGGCCCAGAGATTGAGCACCGCCTTGGCGCGGGTGAAGGCGCTGAAATCGCTGAGCCCGCCGCCGGGGCCGTGGATGATGTAATCGACCGTTGCGGGGGGATGATCGGGGGCGAGGGCGACATCGAGGCCATGGGCGGCAAAGGCCTGCGTGAGTGGGCCCTGATAGTTGTCCCAGAGGTGCAGCGGAGCGGCAAAGAGGGTGTTGATAGCCATCTTAGCGCGGCTTGTGGACATGCGCGCTTTGCACCAGTCCGAAGGCGAGCAGCAGCATCATCATGGCGGAACCGCCATAGCTGACCAAGGGCAGCGGTACGCCCACGACCGGAGCGAGGCCCATGACCATGGCCATGTTGACTGCAAAGAGCAGGAAGAAGGTCATCGCGATGCCCATGGTGAGCAGGGCGGAAAACCGGTCCTTGTTGGTCAGCGCGGAGGCCACGCAGAAGAAGATGATCAGCGCGTAGATCACCAGCACGGCAAAGGCGCCGATAAAGCCGAACTCCTCTGCCAGTGTGGTAAAGATGAAATCGGTGTGTTTTTCAGGCAGGAAATTGAGCCGGGACTGCGTCCCCTGCATGAAACCGCGACCGGTCCAGCCGCCGGAGCCCAGCGCGATCTTGGCCTGGGTGATGTGATAGCCGGCACCCAGAGGGTCGGTGGAGGGGTCGAGAAATGTGTCGATCCGCCGGAATTGATAATCGCGCAAGAGTTGCCAGCTTGTCCCGCGGCTTTCGAATACAGTGACGATACCGCCGACGCCGGCCGCAATGACCGTGGCGAAATAGGCCCAATGCACGCCGGCCACGAACATCACCGTGGCGCCACCGACGAGCAGCAGGATCGCGGTGCCCAGATCGGGCTGGGTCAGCACCAGCATGGTGGGCAGGCCGATGAAGATGAGGGGCAGCAGTACCCAGAAGGGATGCGAGGTTTTCCTGATAGGGAGCCAGTCGTAATAGGCGGCCAGAAACATCACCAGCCCGATCTTCATCAGTTCGGAAGGCTGGAGCCGGATGAAACCGAGATCGAGCCAGCGCTGCGCTCCCATGCCGACATCGCCAAAAAACTCGACCGCGATCAGCAGGATGACCGATATGCCATAAGCCAGTGCAGCCATGTTGCGCCAGAACCAGATCGGCACCATTGCCACAAAGATCATGATCGCCATGCCCGCGCCAAAGCGTTTGAGCTGCGGTTCCATCCAGGGATCGGCCGAGCCGCCCGCCACGGAATAGAGCATGAGAAAACCAAAGGACGCCACGGCGGTAAGCAGGAATACGACCGGCCAGTTCAGGTAAAGCAGCTTGCGAAACCCGGTGGGGACGTATTTGACGTTATATTCAAGATAGCTCATGCCGTGCCCCTCATCATCTCAGGCACGGTTGCGCGGGGTGGACCCGGCGGGCATCCGCGATTGAATGCGCTCTTGCTCCTGCGCGATGCGGTCGCGCACGTTGGAGGGGTAGGCATCGAGCGGGGGTGGGCCGTCGTAGAGTGCCTGCAGCGTGATGTCGCGCCCGATGGGGGCGGCCACGGCAGAGCCGCCGCCGCCGTGTTCGACCACGACCGCGACCGCATAGCGCGGATTGTCGAAGGGGGCGAAATTGACCCAGAGCGCGTGGTCGCGCCGTTCCCATGGCAGATCGGCGTTGGAGGTAACGCCGCGCGCGCGCTCTTCTGCCGTAATGCGGCGGACCTGACTTGTGCCGGTCTTACCCGCCATCTGCATCCCCTCGGCCACGATCCGCGAGCCGTACGCGGTGCCGCGCTGGTGGTTGCAGACATCGAACATCGAAGCGCGGACCCGGCGCAGATAGTTTTCGTTCAGGCCCAGATCCTCGCCCGCGCCGGAGGGTTGTTCCACCCCGTCGATCGTATGCACCAGACGCGGTGTGACTGAGCGACCAGTGGCCAGTCGCGCGGTCATGATCGCCAGTTGCAGCGGCGAGGCCAGCACGTAGCCCTGACCGATGGAGGCGTTGACCGTGTCACCGATGCGCCAATCCTCGCCCCGCGACTCGCGCTTCCACGCCCGGTCCGGGGCAAGGCCGGAGGAGATGGCGGACATCGGGATATCGGGTTTGATCCCGATCCCGAGCTTGCGCGCCATTTCCGCCATCAGGTCGATGCCGACCTTTTGCGAGATTTCGTAGTAGTAACAGTCACAGCTTTGCTTGAGGCTTTCGTGCAGGTTGATGTTGCCGTGCCCCGCCCCTTTCCAGCAGTGGAACCGCGTGCCGGAGACTTCGGTAAAGCCCCGGCAGTAGACTGTTTCTTCGGGGTCGAGCACGCCGGCCTCGAGGGCGGCGAGCAGTGTCACCATCTTGAAGGTCGAGCCGGGCGGATAGGCGCCCTGTACGGATTTGGCCGAAAGTGGGCGATAAATGCTTTCGTTCAATGCGGTCCAGTCATTTACCGAAATGCCGCGCACAAAGAGATTGGGGTCAAAACTGGGCGCAGAGCCCACGGCGCGCAGGTCGCCGGTGGCGCAGTCGATCACGATCGCTGCCGCACTTTCGCCCTCGAGCCGCGCCTCGACATAGGTTTGCAGGCGGGCATCGACGCTGAGTTGTACTTCGGCGCCGGATTTGCCCTCTTGGCGGTCAAGCTCGCGCATGACGCGGCCTACGGCATTGACCTCGATCCGTTTGGTGCCTGCAGAGCCGCGCAGCACGGATTCGAGCTTGTTCTCGGCCCCGGTCTTGCCGATCTGGAACTTGGGGATTTGCAGCAAGGGATCCGGATCCTCAAGCAGGCTGAGGTCATAATCGCTGACCGGGCCGACATAGCCCACGACATGAGCGGTGTCCTGACCCAGCGGATAATGCCGCGACAGGCCCACTTCGGCGGTGATGCCGGGCAGGGCGGGGGCATTTACCGTGACCTTTGCCACATCCTCCCAGGAGACGCGGTCGATGATCGTGACGGGTACAAAGGCAGGGCGCCGGTTGATTTCCTCGATCGCGCGGGCGATCACCTCGGGTTCGATCTGCACCAGTTGCGTGAGCCGGTTCAGCGTTTCCTCGACATCGCCCGCATCCTCGCGCACCAGCACGATGCGGTAATTCTGTTCGTTCTCGGCCAGCGGCACGCCGTTGATGTCGAATATCAGACCGCGCGCGGGGGGCAGCAGCCGAATATTGATCCGGTTTTCTTCGGCCAGCAGCCGGAATTGGTCGGCCTGTTCCACCTGCATCGAACGCATGCGCAGCCCCAGAACGCCGATCAGCCCAAGCTGGGCCGTGCCCACGACGAGCGCGCGGCGCGTGATTTTGCGCGCGCTTTCGGCCGTGTCTTTGGGCGGTCGTCTCATATGCGCTGTCCCAATGTGTTGACCTCGCCCGGTGCCGGGCGGGCGATTCCAAAGATGAGCTGTGCGAGCCCCGCGATCAACGGGTAACTGAGACAGGTCATCAGCAATTGCACCATGGTCAGCCCCAAAGGCGCCTGCGGCGTCATCGCGGCGGCGAGGATCAGCCGGTTGCCCAGCGTGAGCCCCGCGATCATCACGCTGACAGTGGCCCATTCGAGCGCGAAGGGCGCATTGCGCAGACCGGCGGCGCGGGCGCGCAGCATTTCGGTGGCGATCAGCACCAGTGCCGTCATCAGGCCGGGCGGGCGCTGAAACAGCAGGTCGGTGAGCAGGAACACCACCGCGATCAGCAGCACCGGCACCAGATCGGGCCGCCGCGCCACCCAGACCATCGTCACCACCAGCAACAGGTCCGGCGGCGCCCAGCCGGGCGGCATGGTGTTGAGCGGCAAAAGCTGCACAAAGATCAGCCCAAAGGCGATGAGCCCATAGGTCACCCGTCCGACCCAGCGCCGTGATCCGACCGCATCAGCCATCGGCAGCCTCCGCATCGGGTGGCGGCAGGGCGGGGTCTGTGGGCGGCAACAGCGAGATTGCGGGCAGAGCGGGCACGATCAGGGTGCCGGGATCGGTGATCACCTCGATCTGCGGGCTGCGCAAGACGCGCAAAAACTCGAGCCGTTCATAGTCGGCAGCCAGCCGCACCCGCAGGCGCCGGTCGCTGCCAAGCGCCACCTGCCCCACCAGAAGATCGGCCGGGAACATGCCGCCGTCGCCCGAGGTCACCACCCGGTCGCCGGGCCGGACCACATCGGCACTGTCCAGAAAGTCGATCAGCGGATAGATCGTGTTGTCGCCTGCCAAAATCGCCCGTTGACCAGAGGGTTGAATGATCACCGGAATCCTGCTGGAGGTATCGGTGAGCAGGATCACCCGGCTGGTGGTCTGCCCCACACCCGAAATCCGCCCGACAAGTCCGATCCCGTCCATCGTGGGCCAGCCGTCGAGGATCCCGTCGCGCCCGCCGACGTTGAGCAGCACCGACTGCCGGAAGGGCGAGCCCGAATCCGCCATCACCACTCCGGTGATGAAGGTCAGGTTCGGGTCGAGCCGGACGTTGTTCAGATCGAGCAGCTTGGCGTTTTCCTGTTCCAGTTGCAGCGCCGCCTCGCGCCAGGCGCGCATCTGCTGCAATTCGCGCCGCAGGTCGCGGTTTTGTTCATGGATGCGCTGATAGCTCTGGAAATCGGCCACCATGTTCAAGAGGCCGGTCACGGGCGCCATGGCCCAATCCATGTTGGGCACCACGGCATCGACCACAGCAGCCCGGAACCGCTCGACCCGGGGGCTGTCGATCCGCCAGACCACAAAGATGCCGAACAATACGACAACCAGCAGACCGACCAGCAATTTGCGGAGCGGTCCGACGAAATCGTCACCATTCTGTCGGTCTCTGGCCAAGGGTGGTCTGGCCCCCTATCGGATGTTTGGATCAGCTGTCGTAGTCTATCACATGCCGGAGCTGATGTTCGTATTCCAGCGCCTTGCCGGTGCCAAGAGCCACACAATTGAGCGACTCGTCGGCCACCGAAATGGCGAGCCCGGTCTGTTCGCGCAACGCGAGGTCAAGCTGACCCAGCAATGCGCCGCCGCCGGTCAGCATGACGCCCCGGTCCACGATATCCGCCGCGAGGTCGGGTGGCGTGGCCTCAAGTGCTGTCATCACCGCCTCGCAGATCTGCTGCACGGGTTCGGCCAAGGCTTCGGCCACCTGCGCCTGCGTGATCTCGGTTTCCTTGGGCACGCCGTTGAGCAGGTCGCGCCCCCGGATCATCATCGAGGCGCCGCGCCCGTCGTCGGGCATGCGGGCGGTGCCGATCGAGGTCTTGATCCGTTCGGCGGTGGATTCGCCCACGAGCAGATTATGCTGACGACGCAGGTAGTTGATGATCGCTTCATCCATGCGGTCGCCCCCCACCCGGACCGAGCGGGCATAGACGATGTCACCAAGCGAGAGCACGGCCACTTCGGTGGTGCCGCCACCGATATCAACGACCATGTTGCCGGTCGGATCGGTGATCGGCATGCCTGCGCCGATGGCTGCGGCGATGGGTTCAGAGATCAGCCCGGCGCGGCGCGCACCGGCGGAGAGAACCGATTGCCGGATCGCGCGTTTCTCGACCGGGGTGGCGCCAAAAGGCACGCAAACGATGATCTTGGGCTTGGAAAACGTGGTGCGTTTGGCGACTTTGCGGATGAAATACTTGATCATCGCCTCGGCCACATCGAAATCGGCGATGACGCCGTCGCGCATGGGCCGGATCGCCTCGATGCTGCCCGGCGTGCGGCCCAGCATCAGTTTGGCATCCTCGCCCACGGCCAGCACCTTCTTGACCCCGTCCTTTACGTGATAGGCAACGACCGAGGGTTCGGACAGGACGATGCCGCGTCCCTTGACATAGACGAGGGTATTCGCAGTCCCCAGGTCAATGGCCATGTCCGACGAAAACAAGCCTCCAAGCCAAGACATTCGGTGGTCTTCCCGTTCCAATAATATACCGGGCCCGCGACTCTGACAGAATCCGGACCAGATGCTCTTATAGGCGCGCGGGCAGGGGGGTGAAAGGCCCGATGATGCCGGAAATGCAGGCGGGCAAGCGCCTTTTCGCCGCCAAGTGGCGCGGCTGCGGTGCCGGGGCGTGGCCAGATTGCGGTTGACTGCAGTCAGGAAAAGGCGTTGTGGAACAGGGCGTGACGGCCCGTCTCGACCGCCCCATGCCGGTCCTTTTGCCATGCTCACTCCCAAAATCATCACGACGCTGCGCCATTATGACCGGGGGCTGGCAATGGCTGATGGTCTGGCCGGGATCACCGTGGCGATGGTGGCCATTCCGTTGTCGCTGGCCATTGCCATAGCCTCGGGGGCCGATCCGGTGAACGGGCTGGTGACGGCGGTGATCGGGGGGTTCCTCATTTCGCTGCTGGGCGGCAGCCGGGTCCAGATCGGCGGGCCGACCGGCGCGTTTATCGTCGTAGTGGCGGGGGTTGTGGCGGTGCATGGCTATGACGGGCTGGTCATTGCCACCTTCATGGCCGGGGTCTTGCTGGTGCTCGCGGGTCTGTTCCGGGCCGGGTCGCTGGTGCGTCTGGTGCCGGAAGCGGTGGTGAACGGGTTTACCATCGGGATCGGGATCATCATCGCGGCGAGCCAGATCAAGGACCTGCTGGGTCTGCAACCCCTTGACGATCATGCGGAATTTCTGAAGAAGATCCCGGCGCTGTGGCAGGCGCGTGCCACGTTCGACTGGGCCGCAGCGACGGTCGGGCTGGTCACCATGGTGCTGATCGTGGTGCTGCGCCGCGCGTTTCCACGGTTTCCGGGTCTGATCGTCGCGGTGGCGGCGGGGTCGGCGCTGGCGGCGCTGCTGCCGGGGGTGGAGACGCTGGGCTCGCGCTTTGGCGTTTTGCCGGACCGGTTGCCTTGGCCGAGCGTGCCTGAGATCAGTTTTGAGCGGATGGTGGAATTGCTGCCTTCGGCGCTGATCATCGCGTTTCTGGCGGGGATCGAATCGCTGTTGTCGGCGATGGTGGCGGACCGGATGATTGGTGGCAGTCACCGGCCCAATGCGGAAGTAATGGCGCAAGGGATTGCAAACATTGGGTCTTCTCTGTTTGGCGGGATGCCGGCGACCGGTGCGATTGCACGGACGGCGACGAATGTGAATGCAGGCGGCAAGACGCCGATGGCCGGGATCATCCATGCGCTGATTGTGCTGGCGGTGATGATGCTGGCGGCCCCACTGGCCGGATATCTGGCGATGCCGGCACTGGCGGGGCTGTTGGTTCTGACCGCCTGGAACATGACCGAGCCACATAAGTGGCGGGGATACATGAAAGATCGGGTGCCGGACCGGGTGCTGTTGCTGCTGACGCTGGTGTTGACGGTGGCGGTCGATCTGACAGTGGCGATTGGGGTGGGGGTGGTATTGGGCCTTGCCTTGCGCCTGTCGCGGCGCGGGGTGGAGCCGGACTGGACGCCGCCGGACCGGTAGTGGCGGGCGTGGGTGGAGCGGAACGTCCGGAAGGGCCGATTCGCGGTTAATTTCAAGGGAAATGCGGTAAACGGGGCTGCGGTATTGCGTCGGTATCCGGGCGGTATTCCAACGGTGCGAAAACGCGGGTTGGGCTGGTTAATGCGGCGCGCGGTGCTGTGGCGCAGGGGCCACAGAGTGCGGGCCTTTGGGGCGTGGGCGGGAACCGATCAGGCATCTTGCCGGTGGCAAGATGCCCGGTGACTTGTCCGGAGGCGCGAGCCGGAGGGCAACCGCTTTGTGGGGCTTGGCGAAGCGAGCATGATCGGGGCGCGCCTGCCTGGGCGGGCGCATCGCGCCTGCCGGGGGCAGGCAGGCGCGCCCCGATTAGTCTGACGCCAAATCGGGGAAGAAAGGGAGCGCCGCAGTGTTATTCAGGTCGCGGGGGCAAGGAAGAGGACGCGCATCCCGAACCGAGAGTGCGCGCCTTGTTCTCAGCCTGCGTCCTTGTAGCTGACGCCTTTGACATCCGCATTGGGCGCGGATTTTTCGCGCCGCACCAGAAGCCGGTTGATCGCGTTGATATAAGCCTTGGCGCTGGCCACGACCGTATCGGTATCTGCCGACTGGCCGGTGGCGATGCGCCCCTCCTCTTCGAGCCGAACCGAGACGGTGGCCTGCGCATCGGTGCCTTCGGTCACGGCGTTGACCTGAAAGAGTTGCAGCCGCGCGCCGTGCGGAAACAGCGCCCGGACCGCGTTGAAGGTCGCGTCGACCGGGCCGTCGCCATGGGCGGTGACCTGCTGGTCGGTGCCGTCGATTTGGAGCGTAAGATCTGCGGTTTGCGGGCCGTCGGTGCCGCAGACCACGCGCAGATGCTTGAGTTTCAGGCGGTCCTCGGCGGCGTCGTTCTGGCGGACCAGCGCGATGAGGTCGTCGTCATAAACCTCCTTTTTCCGGTCGGCCAGATCCTTGAACCGCACGAACACGTCGTTGAGCTGGTTATCGGCCAGATCAAAGCCCAGATCCTTGAGTTTGGAGCGCAGCGCGGCGCGGCCTGAATGTTTGCCCATCACCAAGTTCGTCTCGGACAGGCCGATGTCGGTAGGGCGCATGATCTCGAATGTTTCGGCGTTTTTCAGCATGCCGTCCTGATGGATGCCGCTTTCATGCGCGAAGGCGTTTTTGCCGACGATGGCCTTGTTGAATTGCACTGGAAAGCCGGAGACGGTGGCCACGCGGCGCGAGATGTTCATGATCCGGGTGCTATCGACGCCGGTGGTATAGGGCATGATGTCGTGCCGGACCTTGAGCGCCATCACCACTTCCTCGAGCGCTGTATTGCCGGCGCGTTCGCCCAAGCCGTTGATTGTGCATTCTATCTGCCGCGCGCCGCCTTCGACGGCGGCCAGCGCATTGGCGGTCGCCATGCCCAGATCATTGTGGCAATGCGTGGCGAAGATGACGGTGTCGGCACCGGGCACGCGGGCGAGCAGCATGCGAATCAGGTCCGCGCTTTCGCGCGGCGCGGTGTAGCCGACGGTATCGGGGATGTTGATCGTGGTGGCGCCGGCCTTGATCGCGATTTCGACGGTGCGGCAGAGGTAATCGGCCTCGGTCCGGGTCGCGTCCATCGGCGACCATTGCACGTTGTCGCAGAGGTTGCGCGCATGGGTGACGGTGTCGTGGATGCGCGTCGCCATCTGGTCCATGTCCAGATTGGGAATGGCCCGGTGCAGCGGCGAGGTGCCGATGAAGGTATGGATGCGCGGGCTGCGCGCGTGTTTGACCGCCTCCCAGCAGCGGTCGATATCCTTGAAACTGGCGCGGGCCAGACCGCAGATCGTGGCGGATTTGGTCACTTTGGCGATGTCGGTGACGGCGCGGAAATCGCCTTCGGAGGCGATGGGGAAACCGGCCTCGATGATATCGACGCCCATGTCGTCGAGCATCTCGGCGATTTCCAGTTTTTCCGCATGGGTCATGGTGGCGCCGGGCGATTGTTCGCCGTCCCGCAGGGTGGTGTCGAAGATCAATACGCGCGATTTGTCTGGTGTCGTCATGGTCTGGATCCTTGGGTTTTGTTTCTGGCTGATCCGGCGCTGGTCCACTTCCGAGCGGTCGCGCCGGAGGGCACGCTCAGAAGCGACCAAGAAGCAGGAGACCGGGTGCGGCCAGGAAGGTGCGGTCCAGAGACATGGCGGCAGTCTATACCGTGGATTTTGCCGATGGGAAGGGGGGATGTGTATTTAGCTTTGTGGCTGATGGGGTGGTGCGCTCCGCGCGGGAGTATTTATTGCCAGAATGAATATGGGGGGCTGGTTTGTGGCGGCTGATGGCCTAGCTCCGCCGCATGGAACGGGCTTTGGTCATTGGCGCTTCGGGCGGGATCGGTGCGGCTGTGGTGGCGGCGCTGCGCGGTCGTGGTGTCGATGTGACCGGGCTGTCGCGCAGCGCGGACGGGTTTGATGTGGCCGATCCCGAGGCAGTGGCGCGGGGGATGGCGGGGCTGTCGGGCCAGTTCGATCTGATCTTTGTGGCGACGGGGATATTGGCCGCACCGGGGTTTGTGCCGGAAAAGTCGCTGGCGGCGATGGATGCGGCGGCGATGGCGCGGGTGATGGCGGTCAATGCCATCGGGCCGGCGATGATCCTGCGCCATGTGCCGGGGTTGCTGCCCAGGGATCGCAGCGCGGTGGTGGCGGTGCTGTCGGCACGCGTGGGCTCGATCGGGGATAACCGGGTGGGCGGATGGCATGGCTACCGTGCGTCCAAGGCGGCGCTCAATCAGATAATGCGCGGGGCGGCGATCGAACTGGCGCGCACGCATAAGCAGGCGGTCTGCGTGGCGTTGCATCCGGGCACTGTCGCCACGCCCTTTACCGCCGACTATGCCGGGCGGCATGCGGTGGTGAGCCCGGAGGTGGCGGCGGGCCATCTGCTCGGTGTGATCGACGGGCTGGAGCCTGCGCAGACGGGCGGGTTTTATGACTGGGCGGGGGCGGCGGTGCCGTGGTGAGGCTGATCCTTGTGCTGGGGGATCAGTTGTCAGAGGCGATGGCGGCATTGCGGGCGGCGGACCCTGTGGCCGATGTGGTGGTCATGGCAGAGGTGATGGCCGAGGCCAGCTATGTGCCGCATCATCCCAAGAAGATCGCCTTTACCTTTGCCGCGATGCGCAAGTTTGCGGCGCGGTTGCGGGGGCAGGGATGGACCGTGGCCTATACGCGCCTCGATGATCCGGGCAATGCCGGGTCGATTGGTGCGGAACTGTTGCGCCGCGCGGCGGAGCATGGTGCGGGTGAGGCGCTGGCGACCGAGCCGGGGGAGTGGCGGCTGATCGCGCAGTTGCAGGACCTGCCTTTGCTGGTGCGCATCCTGCCGGATGACCGGTTTCTGGCGAGCCATGCGGAGTTTGACCGCTGGGCCGCGGGCAAGACGCAGTTGCGGATGGAATATTTCTACCGCGAGATGCGCCGCAAGACCGGGTTGCTGATGGAGGATGGCGAACCGGCGGGCGGGCAGTGGAATTATGACCATGAGAACCGCAAGCCCGCGCCGGGGGCGGTGGATTATGCCGGGCCGCTGCGGTTTGAGCCGGATGCCGTGGTCGAGGAGGTCCTGGCGCTGGTCGAAGCCCGGTTTGGTGCCAATTTCGGCAGGCTGCGCCCGTTCTGGTTTGCTACCGATGCCACGCAGGCGCAGGCGCATTTTGCGCAGTGGCTGGACGGCGGGTTGCCCCGCTTTGGCGATTATCAGGATGCGATGCTGCGCGATGAGCCGTTCATGTATCATGCGGTGATCGGGGTTTACCTCAATGCGGGGTTGCTCGATCCGCGCGCGGTGTGTGATGCGGTGGAAGCGGCGTGGCGTGCGGGACGGGTGCCGATCAATGCGGCGGAGGGGTTTATCCGCCAGATCATCGGCTGGCGCGAATATGTGCGCGGCATCTATTTTCGCGAGGGGCCGAGTTATGTGACGCGCAATGCGCTGGGTCATTGCCGCGATTTGCCTGCGATGTTCTGGGGTGCGCCCACGAGCATGGCTTGCGTTGCGGCCACGGTGGCGCAGACCCGTGACGAGGCCTATGCCCATCATATCCAGCGTCTGATGATCACCGGCAACTTTGCCCTGCTGGCCGGGATTGAGCCTGCGCAGGTGCATGAATGGTATCTGGCGGTCTATGCCGATGCCTATGAATGGGTCGAGGCCCCCAATGTCATCGGGATGAGCCAGTTTGCCGATGGCGGTATCCTGGCCTCCAAACCCTATGTGTCGAGTGGCAATTACATCGACCGGATGTCGGATTATTGCGGCTCCTGTGCCTACAAGGTGAAGGTCAAGACCGGGCCGGGGGCCTGTCCGTTCAACCTGCTGTATTGGCATTTTCTGGACCGTCACCGGGAGCGGTTCGGAGCCAATCCCCGGATGGGTCAGATGTACGCGACATGGGACCGGATGGATGCGGGCAAGCGGGCGCTGATCGTGGCGGAGGCCGGGGCGTGGCTGGGGAGGATGGAGGCGGGGGAGGGGGTGTGAGGGGGTGTGAGGCTTGGGCCGCGTTTTCTTTCCCGATTTGGCAGGTGACAAATCGGGACGCGCCTGCCTGCCCGTGGCAGGCGCGTTGCGCCCGCCCAGGCATGCGCGCCCCGATTGGATATGTCATCGCCAGCCCCACAAAGCGATTGCCCTCCGGCTTGCGCCTCCGGGCAAGTCACCGGGCGTCTTGCCACTGGCAAGACGCCTGATCGGTTCCTGTCCTGATCCGATCGACCGCGTTAATACCGCGCAACACCGCCCGCCCCTCAGTTGCCGCTGGTATCGACCTCGGGCAGCGCCTCGGCCGGGGGGGCTTGCGCCGGGGCAGCCTCCTCGACCGGGGCGTCGGTCACTTCCAGCGCGCCGTCCTGCCATTCGCCGGTTTCGGTTTCGCCGCCGGCGTAGCGCATCGCGCCTTCGCCTTGTCTGCGCCCGTTCTGGAACATGCCCTCATAGACATCGCCATTGGTATAGGTGGCCACACCGATGCCGCTGATTTCGCCATCGGCCCATTGTCCGCCGTAGATGAAACCGTCGGGCATGGTGATGGTGCCGTCGCCATGCCGCTGGCCGTTGAGGAACTGCCCGACATAGACCGTGCCATCGGCATAGGTGGCGGTGCCCATGCCGTTCCTTTGACCGTCGGCCCATGCACCTTCGTAGGTATAGCCATCGGCATATGACATCCTGCCCTGACCGTGGTTACGCGCGTTGAGAAACTCGCCCTCATAGACCAGCCCGTTGGCATAGGTCGCGGTGCCGGTGCCGTTGATCACACCGCCGGTCCAGCCGCCCTCATAGGTCGAGCCGTCGGGGTAGGTGATCTTGCCCTGACCATCGGAGAGATCGGCGCGGAAGTCGCCCTCGTAGACCGAGCCGTCGGGATAGGTGACCTGTCCCGTCCCCTCTATCTGACCCGCGACCCATGCGCCGGAATAGCGGTAGCCATCGGTGCCGGTGAAGGTGCCCTGGCCGTGGCGCAGATCCTCGGCAAAGCCGCCCTGATAAATGTCGCCATTGGCATAGGTGGCGGTGCCGGTGCCATGCCGCCGTCCGGCAACGAAATCGCCTTCGTAGATGTCGCCGTTGGTCTGTACCAGCCGCCCCGGCCCCTCAATCTGGCCGTTGACCCAGGTGCCGGTGTAGACCAGCCCGTCGGGCATGGTGAGCGTGCCTTGCCCCTGCCGTTCGCCTGCTGCCAGCGTGCCTTCGTAGGCAGCGCCTTCGGGGTAGGTGATCCGCCCTTCGCCCTCTTTCACGCCGTTGACCCAGGCGCCGTCATAGACATAGCCGCCGGGGCTGCGCATGACGCCGATGCCGTGGTGCATGAAATTGCGGAATTCGCCCTCGTAGATCACGCCATTGGCATAGGTGGCGGTGCCGGTGCCGGTGATGTTGCCGTCAAGCCAGTCGCCCTCGTAGGTGCCGCCATCGGCAAAGGTGATCCGCCCCTGACCTTCGGGTTTGCCGCGCGCGAAGGTGCCGACATAGACCGAGCCGTTGGGAAAGCGGGCGGTGCCTTGCCCGCGGATTTCGCCCTCGAACCATTCGCCGGTGTATTCATAGCCATTGGGGAGCCGGTAGTTGCCCTGTCCATGCTGTTTGCCGTTCAGAAAGCTGCCCTCGTAGATGCCGCCGTCCTCATATTGCTTGATTTCCACCGTCTGGGTGAAGGCGGGGGCGCTGAGGCCGATCAACGCCACTGCGATGATCCCTGC
>Ga0105054_10005508_pt1 | contig 18163 bp, 18 predicted proteins | sample BON02_FD_78091 | JGI IMG/M metagenome (GOLD analysis project Ga0105054, IMG submission 78091) | Freshwater microbial communities from Lake Bonney liftoff mats and glacier meltwater in Antarctica - BON-02 (megahit assembly) | ecosystem: Environmental > Aquatic > Freshwater > Ice > Glacier...
TATTTTTATCAACCCGATCAAATTTGACTTTGTTTATATCGCTTATGTCCGAAACTTCATCCATAACCATTTGATCGTCAGGTGATTTAAACTGTCCTCCGTCTGAACCATAGGCCTTGTAGCCATTGTATTCTTTCGGGTTATGGGATGCAGTAATCATTACCCCGCTTCGGCATCCAAGGTGCCGGATAGCAAATGATAGTTCAGGAGTTGGTCTCAGCTCTCTGAAAAAATATACATGTATCCCATTGGCTGAGAATACCTCGGCAGTGATTGTAGCAAAGTAATCGGATTTGTTCCTGCTGTCATGGGCAATAGCAACACTGATCTTTTCACCGGGATATTTTTTAAGTAGGTAATTGCTTAAGCCCTGAGTTGCGGTTCCAATAGTATATTTATTTATTCGGTTAGAACCTGGCCCCATAGTGCCACGAAGTCCTCCGGTTCCAAATTCGAGGTCTCTATAAAAGGAATCAGTTAGCTCAGTATACGATCCAGATTCCAGTAATGCGCTGATTTCCTTCTTTGTCGCTTCATCGTAGCTCCCCTGAAGCCAGTGGTTAATCTTATTTAAAACGGAGATTTCTAACTCTTTCATCGATATTTTTATTTAAAGGTCAGGCATTAATGACTTCTTTTTCCAAAGAATTTTAGCTGCCAAATTATATTCTGTTCATTATGAAAAATAGGATGCTTTTTCCTAATTTTAGCCTCTCATTGCACAAGTATAAAAATCATTTGCTGCAATTTAAAATTCAAGCTTAAATGAAGGTACTAAAGTTCGGAGGAACATCTGTTGGGAGTCCAGATCGGATTAAAAAATTATTAGACATTATAAACCCTGAGGAAAGACAGATTGTTGTTCTCTCTGCAGTATCAGGAACTACAAACAGCCTTTTGGAGATATCAAAAGCTTATCTGGCAGGTGATAAATCAAAGGCTGCAGAACTTACCTCCATACTGAAGAGTAAATATGATTTGTTTATCAAAGAACTTTATTCTTCAGAAGAGGGATTAAAAAATGGGAAAAATCTAATCGATTACCATTTTAATCTGATTTCTTCATTTGCCAATGCCCATTTTACAGCTATTGAAGAAAAGATAATTCTTGCACAGGGCGAACTTATTTCAACTACCCTGTATCATTTTTATTTGACGGAGATTGGAGTGAAATCAAAATTACTCCCTGCTCTTGTTTTTATGAAGATTGACGAAGATAACGAACCTGTAATTGATTTTATCAGTGAACATATTCATCCATTATTAGATCCGGAAACGAACCTGTTCATTACACAGGGTTATATTTGTCGCAATTCATTCGGTGAGATAGATAATTTGCGTAGGGGAGGGAGTGATTATACTGCCTCATTGATTGGTGCGGCTATCCGTGCTGAGGAGGTGCAGATATGGACCGATATTGATGGGATGCATAATAACGATCCACGTATAGTTAAAGGCACAAAACCTATTGCAAGATTATCATTTGATGAGGCTGCTGAGCTTGCTTATTTCGGAGCCAAGATCCTGCATCCTCAAAGTGTTTTCCCTGCTCAAAAATTTAAAGTCCCGGTTCGTTTATTGAATACTATGGAACCGAAAGCTGCAGGTACCTTGATTACCAATGACAGTGAGCGTGGCAAAATTAAATCCATTGCTGCCAAAGATGGAATTACAGCCATAAAAATTCAATCCAGCAGAATGCTTCTTGCCTATGGATTTTTGAGAAGAGTCTTTGAGATATTCGAGCGTTATAAAACACCAATTGACATGATCACAACATCAGAAGTGGCCGTATCAGTTACGATTGATGATATTAGTAATCTCGCAGAAATAATTAAAGAGCTTAATAATTTCGGAACTGTGGAAGTGGATTATAATCAAACAATTGTTTGTGTTGTAGGTGACTTTGGTGCTGATAAGCATGGCTTTGCTGCCCGTGTCTTTGAAGCACTTAAACATATTCCAATCCGTATGATCTCTTACGGCGGCAGCCATTTTAATATCTCTCTTCTTATAAATGATGGGGATAAGGTTGAAGCTCTCAGGTCTTTACATAGTCGTCTATTTGAATAGAATTAGTATCCGCCTCAGGCGGATTAGAAAATTTATATGTTTAACAAGGATACAGTTGCACGTTTTCAAAATATAGAAACTCCATTTTATTATTATGATCTGAAAATATTGGATCAGATTCTGATGGCTTGTAAAGCCGCTTCAGAAAAGTTTGCATTTCATGTTCATTATGCATTGAAGGCTAATTTCAATGAGCAGGTTTTGAAAGCTATTGAAAAAGCAGGTTTCGGTGCTGATTGTGTCAGTGGGAATGAGGTTAAAAAGGCAATTGAAATTGGTTTTGATTCGGGAAAGGTTGTTTTTGCTGGTGTTGGAAAGTCTGACAGGGAAATCAATGAAGCATTAAACAATAATATTTATTGTTTCAATATTGAATCGGTACAGGAACTTGGAGTAATCAATGAGCTTGCTACTAAGCAAGATAAACAAGCCAGAGTGGCCATCCGTATCAATCCGAATGTGGATGCCCATACGCATCAATATATTACTACCGGACTTGAGGAGAATAAGTTTGGTGTGAATCAATGGGAATTACCGGCTTGTATTGAAGAACTTAAAAGATCTTCTAATCTAGAATTGATTGGAATTCATTTCCATGTTGGATCTCAGATTACCAATCTAGATGTTTTTAAAAGCCTTTGTTTGAAGGTTAATGAACTTAATATCTGGTTTTTGGAACGAGGGTTTGATCTTAAGGTTTTGAATGTAGGCGGTGGATTGGGAGTGGATTATCACCATCCTGATGAGAATGCAGTCAATGATTTCATGAGTTTTTTTGCCATTTATGACAAATTTCTTGAACGAAGGAATGGTCAGGAGGTTCATTTTGAATTGGGTAGAGCATTAGTAGCACAATGCGGAAGTTTGATCAGCCGCATACTCTATGTAAAAAATGGTTTGAAAAAGAATTTTCTCGTTCTGGATGCCGGAATGACTGAATTGATGCGCCCGGCACTTTATCAGGCATATCATAAGATTGAAAATATCAGTGCGGATACTGCAAATCCCATCGTATCATATGATGTTGTTGGTCCGATTTGCGAAAGTACAGATTGCTTTGGTAAGGAAGTTGAGTTACCCGAATCAAAGCGGGGGGAAATTATCGCAATAAGAACTGCAGGTGCCTACGGTGAAGTGATGGCATCGGGATATAACCTGAGAGACCGGGTTATATCCATATACTCATAGTGGTATGTTATTATTTTATACGATTTTGAAAAGAAAGCCCATATCTTTATTGAAAGGCATTCAGCCCGGTAATGTCCATTCCTGTTATCAATAAATGAATATCGTGGGTGCCTTCATAGGTTATAACCGATTCCAGATTCATCATATGTCGCATCACCGGATATTCTCCAGTAATTCCCATTCCTCCCAGAATCTGCCTCGCTTCCCGGGCAATATTAATGGCAGTTTCGACACTGTTTCTTTTGGCCATAGAAATTTGGGCAGGTGTAGCACGATCATTATTTTTGAGTTCACCAAGTCGCCAAACTAGAAGTTGCCCTTTGGTGATTTCTGTAATCATTTCTGCAAGTTTCTTTTGCTGGAGCTGAAATCCGCCTATCGGCCTTCCGAATTGCATTCTTTCTTTGGAATAACACAAAGCAGTATCGTAACAGTCCATTGCGGCACCCATTGCACCCCAGGCAATCCCATAACGAGCCTGGTTTAAACATCCCAGCGGACCTTTGATTCCACTTATATTCGGCAGTATGTTTTCCTTAGGGATCTTAACATTATTAAAAACCAATTCTCCTGTAGCAGAGGCTCTCAGGCTCCATTTTCCATGGATTTCAGGAGCAGAAAAGCCTTCCATGCCCTTTTCAACAATCAATCCTTTGATTATTCCATCTTCATCTTTAGCCCAAACTACTGCAATGTCTGCAAAGGGTGAATTTGAGATCCACATTTTTGATCCGTTCAGCAGGAAATAATCACCCATGTCTTTAATATTAGTGATCATATTTCCCGGATCTGAACCATGATCTGGCTCAGTTAATCCAAAACATCCCAGAAATTCGCCGGATGCCAGTTTAGGCAGAAACTTCATTTTTTGTTCCTCAGAACCGTAAGCATATATTGGATACATGACCAAAGATCCCTGAACAGATGCAGTTGAACGGATGCCTGAATCGCCACGCTCTATCTCCTGCATAATCAGACCATATGAAATATAATCTAAACCTGCCCCGCCATATTTTATTGGTATAGTAGGTCCAAATGCACCGAGTGCCGCAAGTCCCGGAATCAGGTGTCGCGGAAATTCAGCTCTTTGAGCAAAATCTTCAATTATAGGACTTACTTCTTTTTTAACCCAAGTTCTTATGGAATCACGTATAAGTTTGTGTTCCTCAGTCAATAGTTCATCTACCAGGAAATAATCGGGTGCTTCATAAAGATCTTTCTTTGATGACCTGTGACTGTTTTTCGCTTCTGAATCCTGCTTTTGCATTTAATTGGTTTTTTCAAAACTACAAAAATCGATGCTCATTTGCATCAAAGCATATACCGAAAGGAATGTTTTTTACCGACAGTTTTCCCGTATTCACCGAATTGTTGATCCTTCTTACCAAAAAGGTATATGCCGGCTTTGAATAGCGGGGTACATTTGATCATCAAACAAACAAAAAAAACAAAAACATGAAAACAATATTCGCACTTAGCACAGTATTATTAATTACTTTATCTCTTAATACTCAGGCAGGAAATAAAAGTTCAGATTTAACAAATGACCTGCCGAAATCAAAGGTACCAGTTGCACCTTTTGTATTGGGTAGTCCGGATGATATTATTGGTTCTGCAAACACAATTAAAGGTTCGAAGAATCTGAAGGTTCCTGTAGCACCATTTATTTGGGGAAATCCGGATGAAACCGCACCTGAATCACTAAAAAATATTAAAGCTCAATATGCCAATGTACCCCTAGCACCATTTGTTTGGGGAAATCCTGAAGATGCGGCACTTTTAGTTTTGGAAATTGAAAAATAGTTTCCTGAATATTATATATTGCTTGCTTTCCTGCCAAGTAACCATCCAATCACTGCACCTGATATACCACCCATAATGGCCATGCAAAGTGCATCCACAAAAGCCAATGAAAGAGGCATTAAATTGTACTGTCCGAAAAAAACGAAATTCGCTCCAAGGCCAAATAAAAAGAACAACAATGCGCCATGGATTGCACCCTGAATACCCGATTCAATTTTAGCTGTATTCAGAAAATAAGCCAGAAGAATTCCCCATATAATATTCCCTGTTCCAATAGCCCAAATCTCCATAGGTTCTTTTATTAGTCCCGGGTATGAGCTCATACTGGCGCTAAAATAATCCATCAATAATAATCCATAAATTAAAAATCCTGTCAGGAAGAGTGTGATGCCTCCTGCGATACCGATTAAAAATGTTTTTGAGTTCATGATGAGTGTTGGTTTAAGGTTTTATAAAGAAATTTACATTTAAACTTTGACTTATGCAAAATTATATTTCACTTAAAACGATTGCAATATGCTGTTTTTCAGTCTAGTGTAATTTTAAACCCTAATGTTTTCAGCCCTAATTAGTATAAAACCATTTCAAGAATAGTTTATATCTTTAGGGTATGGTATGGATTTTAGTTAAAGATGAGTTGCCTGAGCAGGCAGTAGATGTATTGCTATTTGATGGCGGGCAAATATACTTTGGTTATTACAGTGAAATTTATAATAAGTTTATTGTTGCCGAGGACAAGGTTTCAATCGAGGATTTTACACATTGGATGACATTGCCCGATTTCCCCAAAATCTGATCATTCCAATCTTCCTAATATATTATTTATTTCAGGCTAATAGGACTATCGGTTTGATGGTCTGGCAGGCTGTTTGATTTCAGGAGGACTTGAAGAGAGTTCTCCATTCTCATCTACATAGGCGAGCATATCTTCTAGCTTTCCTCCATTTGAATTTTGTTTGCGTTCAAGTTTTCTTTGTTCTTTATCTTCTTTTTTCTTTGCTCTATTCTTTTCGAGCTGCTTCTTCATGAAGGTTGCTTGGGATTTTGCCATGTCTGTAAATTGTTTAATCATTACTACCCGGTTCAAATGTATGCAGCCAGAAAGGCATTGAAAATTCAACAAAGGAATGGATCAGGATTATTCTGTTTTATTACAGTAAAGAAATCAAGATCAGTCGAATTGACCAGCAGGCATGAAATAGAATAGCTTATGCTTTTTTACAAAGTTACAAAAAAAAATGGGCATGACGGTAAGTTTATATCTTTTCCGATGTTTATTAAAAAGGCAATCAATTTTTTTGTAAATAAATATACGGGTTGTTAGCTACGTTAAATACCTGTAAATCAGGCAATAGGTATCGAAATGTAAAAGGTGCTACCCATTCCCAGACTGCTTTCAAACCAGATTCTGCCACCCTGCATGTCTGTAAACTCTTTGCTTAAATTAAGTCCTAATCCAACACCCTTTTCGTTCCTTGTACCAAAAGAGGATTCTGCTTTAAGGCTAAAAATAGAATTTTTGGTCTTATCTGACATTCCTATCCCATTATCGCTTATTCTGATTATATAATTTGGATAATCAGACTCTACTTCCAGTGTTATATTCCCTCCATTTGGGGTAAACTTGATCGCATTACTTAATATATTACGAATCACGAGTTGCAGCATATTCTCATCTGCCAGAACCTTTATTTCGGGATCAATATCGAATGTTAATGCAATTTGTTTGGCATTAGCAATCGATTGAAAAACTTTGATTACAGGAATGAGTGTATTAGTCAAACTGATCTGCTTTTTATTAGGAGTAATTCCATCCATTTGCGAAGTAGACCACATCAAAATATTTGATAGCATATTATCTGTATTTTGAGTCATTTCTATCAGATCGTTTTGTATTTCCTGCCAGTTCTCTTTTGCGGGATCCAGATGCGACAGTATTTCTAAATAACCTCTAACATTGGCCAGTGGAGCTCTCAGGTCGTGAGAAACTATAGTAAATAATTTATTCTTTGTACTATTTATCCTTTCCAGATCAATAGCCTTAGCTTCAAGCAAACTTTGGCTTATATAGTAATTCTTTTTTATGTATCGCAAACCTATCAGAATGGTTAGAATACTTAATAAATACGTACCAATCATATCCCCGAAACGAAACTCAAGCCCCATCTCAAGCTTATCAACCAATGCTGGGTTTAGATATTCACTCAATGGAAGACCGATAGCCACAACTAAATTAAAGCTTATAAAAAACCAGTACTCTTTTGGTTTTGTGAGGGATATAACCAGAAAAAAAATCGCAACGAGTAATAATAAACTTGGTCCCTGAATTCCGGAATTGTAAAAATAGTTTATGATGACAATGATATGGATAATGAATATTGAGAGCAAAGGACTTATTCGTGTCAGATGTCTGAATCTTGATAAGTAGTAAAGTGCAGATTGAGTAATTAAAGCTATAGCAGAAAGTAATGCCGAGATTGGAAGACCTAAAATCATATTCAGGGGAACCAAAATGGATAGAACAAAGAAAGCGACTAAACAAAAGGAATGAAATATTCTTGATTCCAATGAGAATTCATCATTTGCTCCTGTTAAATAGTACCAATATTTATTCATTCACAATGAATTTAGACAATTACATCAAACTGAATAAATAAGATTCTGTGTTGGCCTTAGAATACAAATTTACTAGAATATGCCTAAAAGGTACTGATAAAAATCCTTTTTTCGATTATTGGACTTTTTTTACCGCTTATTATTATTATTTACCCAGAATTTTTATTAATGATCCCGCTAAGACCCTGTCTGTCAATTGAATTCCATTTAAGAGGGAGATTTCTTCCTGCTTGTTTGCTGCCATATTGTAGCTGCTCAGAGCCTGTTTTAGTGTTCCGCTTTGTTTAACTGTTTTGATTCTTATCCTATCAGGTTGTTTATTAAGTTTGGAAGCGTCTTTTAATTCTTTAAAATTGTTCATTGATTGAAGAAAATATTGCGAATAATTATTGAAATCATTAACTGAACTGGCCCCAAGTATAAGGTAAATATTTTTATTGTATTCGATGAGATAGGATAAAGTTCTGACAGTGGATGCCTGTTGTTGTTCTGCTTTGACATCTGCAGTGAATGATATTGCATTCAATCCATTCACAGTAATTTGATTTGATTCGATAACTTGAAGGTTGTTTTTCTGTACCACATTATTAGCTGCTTCCTGAAGTGAATTGCCACCAGCAAATGTCATCATGAGTAGTGCTTTTCCATCTTTGGGTGCTAGTTGCACTTTCTGGGGAGTGTTCTGGTAATTCCAGCCCTGAGGTGTTTGGAACTGGAATTTTAATTCAGGATGATAAAATATGCTGTTTTCAAGATAACCTTGTTTTGGATCTTCCCCATAAATTAAACCTTCAATCTTTTTTAAATAACTATCTCTGCTGATCTTTGGGTTGGTCAGGTTTAACTTCTTTTCCCATTCTGCAGATGATTTCCTGACGGCCGCATTTCTCGAACCTGGGTTAGGGTGAGTTGACAAAAAATCCGGCAATTCTGCACTTTCAGTTTTTGATCGCTGTCTTTCAAGAGTATTGAAAAAACCGGCCATTTCTTTGGAATCATAGCCAATCTTTGAAGAGTATTCTACTCCAAGTTCATCCGATTGACGCTCAGCATCCCGACCGAATTTCAGAAATAACAAGCCTAAGCCCTGAGACAAAGGTTCAGCAAATTCTGCAACCTGAGGTACCAGAATCATGCTTCCAATTAATCCAACCTGTCCAAGTATTGCTTTGCTTTGTTGAGAAACTGAATGTCTTGCCGTAATATGTCCTATTTCATGTCCTAAAACCCCTGCGAATTCAGCTTCATTATTAAAATGAGCCATGATTCCTCTGGTGAAATAAACATATCCTCCAGGAACTGCAAATGCATTTAGCACTTCTGAGTCGACAATTTTAAATTCATATTTGAGTTCAGGCCTATGGGATATCGCAGCCATTTCATTTCCTTTCTGAGTGATAAAATCCTGTAAGACTTTATTCTCATATAAACCATATTGAGCAACGATTTGTGGATCGGCTGCTGCACCCATGGCTATTTCCTGACTCTCCGACATCAGAACGATCTGTTTTTTTCCTGTCACCGGGTTCACAGCGCATCCACTTGAGATAAATAACGCTGCACTTAAACAGACCAGAAATAAATGATTTTTCATATCTTTTTATTTATGAATTAAATCATTCAATATTCAAGCCAAAATTTTTAAGGCTATGAATTATAATTCTCTTAACCAAATATTGCGAAAGCTTATAGGTTCACTCGGATCACCATGATCCTGCAATTTGACTGGTGATGGTCCGTGTTTTTTATAGAAAGGAGGCCCGACATATACAGTTTCGCCTTTGAGTTCAATGTTGTTTTGAATCAATATTCCATTATGCAATACACTCACTCTTGCAGCAGATTTTAAAGTTCCATTTTCATTAAAGACCGGAGCATGCCAAATAATATCGTATGATTGCCATTCTCCTGGTTTTTTTGATGCATTTACTAATGGAATAAATTGTTTATAAATACTTCCTGCTTGGCCATTACTATAGGTTATATTAGTATAAGAATCAAGTACTTGTAGTTCATATCCCTGATCTCCATTACCCGTAGATGCCAGAAAAATTCCACTATTGCCTCTTCCCTGTCCGGAGCCTGTAATGTTTTCAGGAATCAGCCATTCAATATGCATTTGATAATTTAAAAATGATCTTTTGGTTTGGATGTTTCCAGTCCCTTTTTTTACAGTAAATTGCCCGCTGGTAACTGTCCATTTTGCCGGTGATTGGTCTTTAGCTGTTACCCATTGATTCATATCATTTCCTCCGAATAATATAATGGCATCTTCCGGAGCAGATAATGCAGATTTCTGTGGACTTACTATTTTGGGCACAGGAGACCACGATTCTGTATCTTTTGGATTAGCACTCTGCTGGGCAGAACTACTATTTACTAATGCAGTTAAAATGGTGGCGAGTAATGTGATTCTTTTCATAATATTAAATATAAAACAAGATATGAATTTGAGTGTCTCGAAATTAAACTATTTTTGCTTAATGGGAATTATCAAACAAAAGGTTAGTTTGAAGGGTGTTCGTTTTTTTTCATATCATGGATTTTATCCTGAGGAACAGATCCTGGGGACAGAATTTATTCTCGATATTGATACGGAGCTAGTGGTATATGGTTCTGGTGGTGATGATATTTCCAATACAGTTAATTATGAACGATTATTGCAAATCGCATCTGAAGAAATGAAAATTCCCCGTAAGCTTATAGAAACGGTAGCACACAGCATTCTTGAACGAATTAGGCATGAGTTTCTGGCTGTTCAGGAAATTCGTATCTCCATCAGTAAAATGCATCCTATAATGAGTGCCGAAATTGAAAACTCAGGCATTGAACTTTTGTTCAGTAGATAATATGTCTTTTAACCATATTAGTAAGTCCATATTGAATGAGATCTATGAAATTATTGGATCAGAGAACGTTTTTGTGGATCATGATAAACTGGTAAAGTATGCCCATGATGAGACTGAAGACCTGGTCTTTTTTCCGGAAGTAGTTGTCAGGCCTGATAGTAAAGAGCAAATTTCACTTCTGTTCAAATTATGTAATCAGCACATGATCCCTGTTACACCCAGAGGGGCGGGTACCGGATTAAGTGGAGGAGCACTTCCGGTTATGGGAGGGCTTTTGATCTCGATGGAAAGGTTTGATAAAATCATCGAAATAGATGAGCGTAATCTTCAAGCTACTCTTGAACCTGGGGTAATTACCGAGGTTTTTATGAATGCAGCAGCCGAAAGGGGGCTGCTATATCCGGTTGATCCTTCCAGTAAAGGCTCTTGTTTTATAGGTGGCAATATTGCCCACGGAAGTGGTGGGCCTAGAGTCGTAAAGTATGGTACCATTAGAGAATATGTACTGAACCTTGAGGTGGTACTTCCTGATGGTGAAATAATATGGACAGGGGCGAATACTTTGAAGTATGCTTCGGGCTATAACCTCACTCAATTAATGATTGGTTCTGAGGGTACACTTGGAATAATAACCAAAATTGTACTAAAACTTATTTCGTGTCCTACACAAAGCCTGGTCATGCTTGCTTCCTTTCCGGGCAATGAGCAGGCTTGCGAAGCTGTGTCTGCGATTTTTCGTGCAGGAGTAACGCCTTCCACACTTGAGTTTATGGAGAGACGTGCGGTTGAATGGGTAATAGAATATGATCATTTTCAGTTCGACCTAAAGGATGAAGCACAGGCATTTTTAATGATAGAGGTCGATGGTAATGATATGGATGTACTTTTAGCTGAATGTGAAAAGATAAATGAAGTACTTGAGTATAATTCCTGTTCAGATGTGCTTTTTGCAGATACTGCGGCTCAAAAGGATGTGATCTGGAGATTGAGGCGCACCATGCCATTGTCTGTTAAATCAAATTCAATTTATAAAGAGGAAGATACTGTGGTGCCAAGGGCTGAACTACCTAAATTAATACATGGAATAAAGGAAATAGGAACAAAATTTGGATTTCAGTCCATTTGTTATGGCCATGCAGGTGATGGAAATGTGCATGTAAATATCATTAAAGCCGAGATGTCTGATGATGACTGGAATACAAAACTGAAGGAGGGGATTAGGGAGATCTTTGAATTAACTGTTTCACTTGGAGGTACCATCTCGGGTGAACATGGTATTGGTTCCGTTCAGCGTGAGTTTATGGATATAAAGTACTCAAAAGCTCATCTAAACTTGATGCGTGGAATAAAATCAGTTTTTGATCCAAATGGGATATTGAATCCCGGGAAAATATTCTGAGTCTGTTAAGGAGATCTCTAAGCCTTGATTAACCAAGATTGTAATTCATGCTTTTTTCCATCTTAAGACGTTGAATCGCAGGGATTTGGGTAGGTTTCTGCTCGGTATAATCAAATGATACGCAAAGCGTTTGTCCGGTAGTACATATCTCTTCGCTGCCATTCACATTCTTAACCAGAATGTAATCCAGTTCGAAACTGCTATTGCCAATTTTCGAGGTTCTGACATAAGCATATATATCGTCAGAAAGTATTATTGGTTTAAGATAATCAACCACTGATTTTCTGATTATTATCCCAAATAATTTCCAGTCCCACTCAATGATCTCTGCCCAGTAAGCTGACCTTGCTATCTCAAAATAAGTAATATAAATGGCGTTATTTACGTGGCCAAGAGCATCCATATCTGCAAAACGTATAGGAATCTGAATCTTATAATGAAATCCTTCCATATCAATAGTGACTTTTTGTCTGTAAAAATTTAATATAAATGACAGTTTGTCTTATATTTTAGGGTGTTATTGTGCAATATGCAAAATGGTATACACATTGTCGAATAGTTTGAAATAACTATTTAAAAATTTAGGAGGATAATAAAATGGCACTTGTAAAATTTGCAAACGGAAACACAAACAAATTATTTAAACCAGCTTATAACGATGTTTTTGAGTCGTTTTTCAACGCTGACCCATTTTTGACAAAAAGTACATTAATCCGTAATCCGGCAGTTAATATCGCCGAAAATGAAAATGAATTTCACATTGAATTGGCTGCTCCAGGTCTTAGGAAGGATGATTTTAAAATCAATCTAGAACAGGATCTATTAACTGTATCAGCAGAAAAAAAAGAAGAGAAGACCGAATTGGATGATTCAAAGAAATACAACAGACTTGAGTACAATTATTCATCTTTCATGAGGACATTTACATTGCCTGAAACAGCGGATCATGCAAAAATTACCGCAGAGTATAAAGACGGTATTTTATATATCAATGTAGCAAAGAAAGAAGAAGCAAAGATCCAGTCGAGAGAGATAGGAATAAGTTAAATTTGATATGTTTGGTGTTTTAAAAGGCAGGCGTAATACCGTCTGCCTTTACCATTTAAATTGCGGCATAAGGTGTAAAATCGTAATTTTACAGCATGGTGAGAGAAATTTTAGAGAATAAGCGGAAAGCCTTAAAGATCAATTTGGATGAATCTATTTATGGAACTTTTGCTGAGATAGGAGCGGGACAGGAAGTAGCCAGAAATTTTTTCACTGCCGGAGCTGCTTCAGGAACCATTGCAAAGACAATGTCGGCCTATGATATGGTCTTTAGTAATTCAATTTATGGGGCTGAAGAATCAGGCCGTTATGTTTCTGAATCGAGGCTCGATAAAATGATTAGGCATGAGTTTGGGCTCTTATCTGAACGTCTTTGCGGACCTAAATATGCCGGAAAAACCTTTTTTGCTTTTGCAGATACTGTAACTACACTCAACTTTAATAAAACCAATGATCCCCATGGATGGCTGGGTATCAGGTTTCAGCTGAGCCCCGGTGGTGAACCTAATGATATTGTTTTTCATGTCAGACTACTTGACAGTGATTCGAATCTGCAACAAAATGTATTGGGGATACTGGGAGTTAACCTGGTTTATGCCGCATATTATTACCATGATGATGTTCAGTCGATGATTGAGTCACTGGTAGATAATTTGACAATTGGCTCTGTCGAGATTGATCTGATCAGTCTGAGTGGCCCTATGTTCAAGAATGTCAACGACCGCCTGGTTAACTTGTATCTGATAGCCAAAGGTTTTTCGGGGGCAGCTATTTTTGATAAGAATGGACATGCACGTCAATCTAAAGATGTGCTCTATAAAAAAGATGTGATGATTCTCCGTACAAAATTTGGTCAGAAATCTACTCCAAACTTCGATTTATTCAATAAAGCAGTTGAGCAATTTAAGCATACACAGAAGGTAAATGACAAGAACATTATAGTCATGATCGAAGTTTTGATGACTAATTTTCTTGAAGATAAATCTGAACTGAGTAATGAGGATCTTGAAAAATTTGCTAAACGTGCTGAAGAGCTTTGTACTACCGGTAATTACGTAATCGTTTCAGACTTTGCTCGGAATCATAAACTGGCGCAATATCTTTCGCGCTGTAGTCCCAAAAGTGTTGGTATTTCAACGAATATTGCAAACCTGAAAAATATATTTAATTCCGGAAATTACGGTGAAAATTACACAGATGAGCTTTTAGCATATATAAGTGATCTCTTCAGTAAGAATGTAAGGCTCTATGCCTATCCATACCTTGATAAGAAAAACAAGCAGATAATTACCACACGGAATATGCCAGTATCAAAAGAATCAAAACATTTGTTCGAATTTTTGATACAGAATGGCTACATCATGGATATTGATGATTATGATGAGAAAGACGTGAAGACAGTTTAATTAGTTGAGAATTGAAAGTTGAGAATTGATATTGAAACAACTCTCAATTTGCCATTCTCAATTATAGATTAGTTTCTCATATTAATATACTGTAATGGCTGTCCAAAATCATCGCTCCGGCATAGTGCAATTACAGCTTGCAGATCATCTATTTTCTTTGCCTGTACTCTGACTTGATCATCCATGATAGAGGCCTGAACTTTCAGTCCGCTATCTTTTATTTTTTTGACGATCTTTTTTGCAGCTTCCTTATCAATTCCTTCCTTAATCTTAATCTCTTTTCGGAGCATGTTTCCTGATGCATATTGTTCCTTACCAAGATCCATGCTTCCCGGATCAAGGTTATGTTTAACCATCCGAGAAATAATCGCATCTTGAATAGCTTTCAGACGCATATCATTTTCGGTGATAATGGTGATCTCATTTGTTTTTTTGTCGAGTTCTACACTGCTTTTGGAATCGTTAAAATCATAGCGGTTAAGTATTTCTTTTTTGGCTGTATTAATTGCATTATCGAGGGTCTGTCCGTCGATCTTACTCACGATGTCAAATGTTGGCATAATTATTATTATATGGTTAATCAATTTTTGTTAATATCTTTAAATATTGCATTTAAAGATCACATTTCTCTAATAGAAAAATTATGAAAGCAAATAAAGTAAAAACATCCGGAAAGGTTGTAAAAAAGCAAACAAAGCGAGTTGTTAAAAAAGAATTGGAATTAACTATCTCTGAAAAGTTCTTTGACGTAATGAAGAGTCTAGGGCATGATTCAGAGAACTTCTCAAAGGAAATTAAAAAAACAAGTAAGGCATTAGCCAAGAAGATTGCTGGAAAGTATAAAGATGTTAAGAATGCGGTTGAGGATAAATTAGAAAGCAAACCCAAAAGCATAAAGCAAAAAAGTATCAGTAAGGCGGGTGTTTCGCCCGGTAAATCTGTAGTTTCTGCAGTTAAGAAAGCCGAAAAAGTGGTTGCCAGAGTTAGTAAAGCTGCTGTAAAAGAAAAATTGCCCAGACTTGTAACTGCAGGTACAGGCTCTTCAAAGTCGACTGCAATTAAACCAAGAGTAAGAGCACAAAAGAGTACTACTCCTAAAGCAGCCCCCAAATCAGTGCCGGTTAAAGCGGTTACCACTAAATCTGTAGTAAGTAAAGTTGCCAAAGTAAAAGCAAAGACAACTTCTCCAAGAACCAGAAAACCAGCTACTAAACCAGTCCCAGCTAAATCAGTAGAGTCTGTAACGCCTTCATCAACTGATATAATATAAATGAATGCAATTCACGTTTTACACTTAACGTGATGTTAATGTTTTGTTAATATTAATTTTTGAATTTTACAGTCCCGACCATAGGTGCGGGATTGTTTATTTATGCCAATGCCTAAGAATATTCCGCTAATAAATCGTGAGGTCAGTTGGTTATATTTTAATGACCGTGTACTGCAGGAGGCCGCTGACAAGTCAGTGCCATTGGTTGAACGAATCCGCTTTCTGGCCATTTTTTCTTCAAACCTTGATGAGTTCTATCGGGTAAGGGTTGCCACACTGAGCAGGCTATCGAACTTAAATACTAGATCAAAAGCTATTTTGGGTTTTAGTCCCCGAAAAATATTAAATCAGATAAAGAGCATCGTTGTCAAACAGGAACGAAAATTCAATCATTTATATGAAGATGTCATAGTCAAGGAGCTGGAGCGGGAAAAGATTTTTTTAATTAATGAAACTCAGCTAAATGTTACACGCGGTTCATTTGTTAGAGAATTTTTTAGGGAAAAGATTCTATCAACACTCGTTCCGGTCATGATTAATAAAAATGAACCATTTCCAGAACTAAAGGATCGGGCTATATATCTTTTTGTAAGACTGGTTCATTCAAAAAATAAAGATAAAAGCAGATTTGCACTGATCGAGATTCCAACCGATGTCTCAAGCCGTTTTATTGCACTTCCTGAAACTAATAATCTTAAGTTCATAACATTGGTTGATGATGTTGTTAGGTATTGTCTGGATGATATTTTCTTTATTTTTGAATATGACAGTATTGAGGCATATTCTGTGCAGTTAACAAGAGATGCTGAATTGGATCTGGATATTCATGTTAGTGAAAAATTCATAGATGCCCTTTCTGAAAGCCTTTTAAAAAGAGGAAAAGGAAAGCCAATGCGCTTATTGTACGATACTGATATGCCTCTTGAAATGCTCACTTATCTGGTAGCTGAATTAGACTTAACAGCCGATGGTCTTATTCCAGGTAACCGATATCATAATTTTAAGGATTTTATCAGTTTCCCAAATGTCGGCAGGCCTGAACTGGAGTATCCTAAATTGGTGCCACTGCCGGTAAATGAGCTTTCAAGTGTAAGCAGTATCTTTGTTCAGATTGCCAGGAGGGATTACCTGATCAATTTGCCTTATCAGTCGTTCGACTATATTATTCATTTCCTTAGAGAAGCCGCTATCGATCCTAAGGTTCGGGAGATCAATATTACCCTGTATCGTCTGGCTGAAAATTCGAGAATTATTCATGCGCTGATCAATGCTGCAAAAAATGGTAAAAAAGTGAGTTGTATGCTTGAACTTAAAGCAAGGTTTGATGAACAAGCAAATATTTACTGGACGAACAGGCTTGAAGAAGAGGGAGTGGTTGTTAATTATGGGATGCCCGATTATAAAGTTCATTCAAAAATCTGTTTGATTAAGCGGATTGAAAAGGGAAAGAATAAATATTATGCAAATCTTGCTACCGGAAATTTTAATGAAAAGACAGCAAAACTATATTGTGATCATAGCCTCTTTACTGCAAATCCATTAATTACATCTGAACTTGTAACATTTTTTGATGGTCTTAAGAAGCAGGTTTTTTACAGTGGCTATAAACAGTTAATTGTTTCCCCTCTTGAAAGCAGGCAGAAACTAAATGCGTTGATTAACAAAGAAATAAAAAATGCAAAATCCGGAAATGGGGCCAGAATAATACTTAAAATGAATAGCTTAACCGATTTAGCTATTATTGAAAAACTATATGAAGCTAATAATGCAGGGGTTAAAGTCAAACTAATCATTCGCGGTATGTGTTGTCTGGTTCCGGGACTTATAGGATTTAGCGAAAATATTGAGGTAATAAGTATAGTAGATCGTTATCTTGAGCATGCCCGGGTTTGGGTATTCGGAGATTCCGGAAAAGAAATTGTATACCTTTCTTCCGCCGATATGATGGCCAGAAATCTGGATCATCGGGTAGAAGTAGGGTTCCCAATTCTAGATGAGGAGATTAAATCTGAAATTTTGGATATTATTAACATTCAGCTGAAGGACAATACAAAGGCAAGGGAAATAAATGAATTTAATAATAATCGCTACCGGAAAACTGGCACAAAGATTCTCAGCCGTGCCCAGACTGACATATATACCTATTTAAAATATAAAAAATAATACCTTGAGATACGCTGCCATAGATATCGGTTCGAATGCCGTAAGATTGTTGATTGCTGATGTTATACAAAATAACAAGACTGTTTCTTTTAAAAAGAATACACTAATCAGAGTGCCATTGCGGCTTGGTGACGACGCCTTTTTAGATAAGTTAATATCTCCAAATAAAACAGTTGAGCTTATCAAAACCATGGTTGCATTTCGGAATTTGATCGATGTTTATAAAGTTAGTGATTATATGGCCTGTGCTACTTCAGCAATGCGTGAGGCAAGAAATGGTGATTCAATTGTTGCAAAAATTAAAGCTGAAGCAGGAATTGACCTTGAAATAGTGGAAGGGCAGCGAGAA
>Ga0105054_10005511_pt1 | contig 18159 bp, 22 predicted proteins | sample BON02_FD_78091 | JGI IMG/M metagenome (GOLD analysis project Ga0105054, IMG submission 78091) | Freshwater microbial communities from Lake Bonney liftoff mats and glacier meltwater in Antarctica - BON-02 (megahit assembly) | ecosystem: Environmental > Aquatic > Freshwater > Ice > Glacier...
CTCTGGAGTTGTAACTGGTGTAGCAACTGCGCTAGTAGCGCCAGTACAACCAAAGGCGGCGACGATGAACTTCGCTCAAGGTCAAAATGGTGAAGATGAAGCAACTGTTCCTATCGCAGTACTAGCTAGAGCATGGGATCTATTCAAATCAGCAGATGAAGTACAAACTTCGTATCTTATCCAAGGTAAGGCTCGTGATAATACACTAGCTAACTATCTAATCGGTAGTATTGCAGAAGTTAGACAAGATACAGTTGCAGTAATATCCCCACCTAAATCTGCTGTCGTAAACGCGAATGGTGCTGAACTTGCGAACCTTATAGCGTTCCGTAGATCACTACAATCAACATCATATGCAATGCTCGATAGCAACTTTAAGTATCAATACGACAAGTATAACGATGTATATCGTTGGATTCCACTTTCAGGTGATGTAGCGGGTATACTTGCTCGTTCAGCATCAGGAACAGCTCCTTGGATGAGTCCAGGTGGTTATTCAAGGGGTCGTGTACGTAATACTATCAGACTTGCATGGACTCCAGACCAACCTAATCGTGACGCACTGTATCGTGAAGATATCAATCCACTATACAATGTAACTGGTCAAGGTGCAATACTAATGGGTGATAAGACACTTATCGGTAAGAACTCTGCATTCAGTCGAATAAACGTTCGCCAACTATTCATACTACTTCGTAAGAATATTTCAACAGCGTCTGCTGACCTACTATTTGAGATCAACGATGAGTTCGCACAGGCACAATTCCGCAATATGATTGAGCCGCTACTACGCGACATACAAGGTCGTAGAGGTATTACAGCATATACTATCGTATGTGATGAGCGAAACAATACACCTCAAGTAATAGATAATCATGGGTTTGCCGGAGACATCTACGTTACACCAGCTCGCTCGATTAACACTATCCAGCTAAACTTCGCAGGTACTCGTACTGGTGTAGACTTCACTGAAGTTATCGGAACGTTTTAATAACAAGTAAATGGTAGAAATAGAGGGGCTTCGGCTCCTCTATTTTTGTGTCTAAGCTATACTTTACCTAAATAAAAGTAAAGACATTAACTCGAGGAGATACAAATGGGTTTTAACATTTCTGAATTTAAGGGCGAACTAGCATTCGGTGGGCAAAGACCTACACTATTCGAAGTACAGCTTACCTTCCCAGCTGCTATTGGTCAAGGTGCTGGAAAGAAACTTTCATTCACTGCTCAAGGTACAGAACTACCTGAGAGTACTGTTGGTATTATTAGCGTTGGCTATAAGGGGCGTATGCTACCTTATGCTGGTGACCGTCAATTCGCACCATGGGCAATCAACGTTATAAACGACGAAGATTGGGTTGTGCGTAACGCATTTGAAACATGGTCAAATATGGTAAACGCTCGTGAGCGTAATATCAGACAGACCGCAACTTCCGCACCGTCCTTCTATAAGGCAAGCGGAATAGTTAAGCAATACAGTCGAGTAAATGATCAAATCCCAACAAGATATTATAAGTTCAATGACCTGTGGCCAACAACTATTGGTGGAATCGGTCTTTCTTGGGATCAACAAAACTCTATCGAGACGTTCCAAGTACGATTTGAATACAACTGGTGGGATGTTGCTGGTCCTTCTGTTGCTGGTAACTTCTCCAACTCCTAAGCGACCAACACATACTATTTAATGAGGTTTAAATGAAGTTATTCGGCTTTACTATCACTCGTCCCGGCGAAGATGATAACAACGGAAAAAATATACAAACAATCGTCCCTACGTCGGATGAAGAAGCCTCTATTGATATTTCCAATTACGGTGGAACCTACGGTTATGGGCTCGATCTCGATGGAGTTGTTAGATCTGAAGCAGAACTAATAATTAGATATCGAGAGCTTTCTCTACATCCTGAAATCGATTCTGTAGTGGACGATATTACAAACGAGGCGATCATTTCTGATGATCCTAACAATGATGTTGTAAGTCTAGATCTTTCTAAGCTCGAGTTAAGTGAACAATTCAAAGCTACGTTACAGGCAGAGTTTAAGTATATTGTATTTAATCTATTGAACTTCAACGTTCGTGGGTATGAACTCTTCAGAAAGTGGTATGTAGACGGTAGACTTCCATGCTTACTAGTAGTAGATGATGAGAATCTCGGTGCGGGAGTTCAAGATATACGTGTTATGGATCCGATGAATATTCGGAGAGTGCGAGAAATCGCCAAGGTCCCAAACAAAGATGGAATTGATGTACAGACTGTCGTAAATGATTACTACCTATTCAACGACTCTGGATTTAACAATGCTGGTCAAGCATCTGTTTATAATATGTCCAATCTAGGTCAAAATGTTAAACTAACACAGGATTCAGTTGTATCTGTTTCTTCAGGACTTAAAAACGGCACAAATACAATGACTATATCGTATTTGCATGCTGCTATCCGGCCCCACAACCAACTTCGTATGTTGGAAGATGCAGCAATTATCTCTCGCCTTGTTCGCGCACCTCAACGTAAAGTGTGGAATGTTGAAGTAGGTCAGTTGCCGAAAAATAAAGCCGATCAACATATGCAATCTATGATGGCGTCACATAAGAATAAAACTGTATATGATGCTCAGACTGGTGCTGTGCGAGATGACCGTAAGTTTATGTCAATGACAGAAGATTACTGGATCCCGAAGCGTAACGGTGAAGGTACTACTATCGACGTTCTCCCTGGGCAAGACAATTTTTCGAATATGGATGAAGTCGAATATTTTCAAACGCTACTTTATAAATCATTGAAAATTCCCATCTCGCGCGTCAGTCCAAGCAGTGCATTTTCCCTCGGACGCGTTGGCGAGATTACTCGCGACGAAGTTAAATTCCAAAAATATGTCGCTAGACTACGTACTCAGTTTGGATATCTCTTCAAGAAGATACTCGAAAAACAACTGATCCTTAAAGGTATAGTAAACCTTGAAGAGTGGCAAGAAATTAATCAATTCATGTTCTTCAAGTATGCTGAAGACAGCTACTTCGAAGAACTAAAGAACGCTGATGTACTAAAAGATCGCGCAGCAACAACAGACCGACTAATGCCTTATGTTGATATTCTAATACCTCGTCGCTTTATACTTAGTGAAGTATGGCAAATGAATGAAGATCAACAGAGAGAAAATGCTGAGCATATACGGGAAGATCTCCTGTTGTATGGTCCGATTAATGGTGAAGCAACAGAGTAATATAACAAATCAACAAGATACCTAAATATAATAAAGAGAGAAGTAATATGGCTGACAAGAGAATATACAACATCATTTCAAGTATTGCAAACAGCGACAAAGCTGCTGCGATATCTACATTCAATGCCGTATTTGAAGATCGGGTAGCTGCTAAAGTTCGCGCGTTCGTAACCAATAAAAGGATTTCCCCGAATGCCTGAAGTCGATAACAATGTAATTGCAAAAGCGCTAGGCGTCACTGGATTTTCTCCATTGGCGAATTTCCTGCGACTACATGCCGTAAAGTCGATGGAAGATCGTGCTGGAAACGGCCCTGACTTTTGGAATGCAGCTAATATCAAGACTAATGAGTTAGGTGCAGAGCGTCACGGCTACGACGCTGGTGTAGATAATATCGTATATGATAAAGTAAACCCTAACCAGAATTACTATCAAGACAGAATTAACGATGACCTAGCGAAAGCTAAGGTATCGCAATCTGCTCAAGATAATGCAGTAGACGGTCCCCCTGCAGATACCGACGCAGCTCTAGCGATTAAAGACGCTACTGATGACGAGCGTATGAAGGCTCACGCTGCTGTTTTAAAAATGATGAATTTTCAGACGTTTAGAAACGGATCGGATGCCTAAATGGGTCTTTTAATTACAGAGCTTAATCACGATGTAGCGGGACTAATAGTAGAATCGCGAACGAATGGTGAGAAGCAATATTTCATCGAAGGCATCTTTATGCAGTCTGAAATTAAAAACCGGAATGGTCGTCAATATGCTCGTCGTATGCTTGAAGAAGAAGTAGAGCGTTATGTAAACGAAAAGGTAAACTTAAACTGTGCGATTGGTGAACTAGGACATCCAGCAACACCTGCACTAGATCACGAACGCGCCTCACATCTTATTACGGCCCTAGTACAAGAAGGTAACGATTGGATTGGTAAAGCTCGTGTACTTGCTGAACTACCAATGGGTAAAGTAGTACGAGGCCTTATTAGAGAAGGCGTCCGCTTTGGTGTATCTTCACGTGGAGTTGGCGGACTACGCAAACAACCAAGTGGTATTACTGAAGTACACAACTTCAAAATCGCAACAGCTGCGGACGTTGTTACCGATCCATCAGCGCCTGGCGCTTGGGTAAACGGTATCATGGAAGGAGAATCCTGGGTTCTTGATGCAGCTGGAAGCTGGATCGGCTCAGAAATATATGAATCTACTATCGCCGAACTTGATAAGCCTACAAGACTAGTTACAGAACAGACACGTATTCGTCTTTTTGAACAATTTCTTACAGGTATTACAACAAAATAATACCAAATACCCTCATCCGCTAAATAAATGAAAACATATGACACTAAGGAGACAACTAATGGCTAACACAAACACGAAAGTAAACGAGGACGTTCAGGTTCCTGATCACGACGTCAGCGGAATGGGTTCAATAGTACCCGGTCCGGTCGATACTGGTGATACAGCTCGCGCACAAGATAACATGGCTGATTGTGACGCAGACGTTGCGATCGTTCGCGGCCAACCAGTTCAACGTTCAGCAGTTCTACGCGCTCTAATTGCACAACTACAATGTATGGATCAAATTGATCTTGACCGTATTGCAAATGAGCTTGATGCAAACCAAGATTATAACGTAGATCCGGCGAACTCAGTTCCCGATCTTCAAGGTATTAACCTGCAATCCATCTCTGTAAAAGAAGATATTGCTGAAATTTTCGCGGGTGAAACACTTACTGAAGAGTTTAAAGAAAAGACTGCACTAATATTTGAAACTGCAGTATCTGCTCGCGTTGCTGTTGTAACAGAAGAGCTGCGTGAAGCACAAGAGATCCAAATTTCTGAAGCTGTTGAGGCAGTTACAGAACAACTAGAGACTCAGCTTGACCGGTATATTTCATTCGCGGCTGAAAGCTATGTAACTGACAATACACCAGTTCTAGAACAAACACTGCGCTCAGTTGCAGCTGAAAAGTTCATGGAAGGTGTAGTAACTCTAGCAGAGCAATTCAACATCGATATTCCTAAGGTTGCTGTTGACGTAGTCGAGAACCTAAACGCTGAAATAGATGCTCTCAAGACGCAACTAAACGAAGCTATTGATGTTAACGTTGATGCAGCTTCTGAGCTAAAGAGTCTTCGTAAGGACAAGATCTTTGAAGAGGTGTCACGTACTTTGACTGCTCCACAAAAGGATCGTCTTCGCGCTCTAACAGAAAATATGACAGATAGTGACACTATCGAAACATTCCGCTCTAATGTCGAAACCCTAAGCGAATCAGTTGTAGCAACCGCTCCAGCACGTAGACCAGCTGCCCCTATTGATGCTGACAGCGGTATTATCGTTGAAGGTACAGATGATAATTTCGCTCCTAATACAACAAGCACTGAGCGTTCAGTGTTTAGCGTACTTGAGCGTATGAAGCACTAACCGAAAAACAACTATTACTAAATAGATAAAATAACAAACGCCACAAGGCACAAAGGAGAAAAAAGTAATGCAACAACTATTTGCCGAAGGGCTAGAAAATAAGTGGGGTCGAGTTCTTGATTACACTGGAGCCAGCACTTCAAAGATCAAAGATCGTCACCGCCGTTCAGTAACAGCGCAGATCCTTGAGAACACTGAAAATGCTCTACGTTCAGAGTCATCAACAAACGGTCTTTCACTTCTAAGTGAAGATACAAACGTAACATCCGGCGTTCAGAACTTCGACCCAGTAATGGTTGCGCTAGTTCGACGTGCGATGCCTAACCTACTTGCGTATGACGTATGTGGCGTTCAGCCGATGACAGGTCCAACAGGACTTATCTTCGCAATGCGTTCACGTTACGAAAACCAAGCAGGACCAGAAGCATTCTACAACGAAGCTAACACTGCGTTCTCTACAGTAACAGCCGGTAACACTACAATCGGTCAAGCTAATACTAACGTTGGATCAGCTCCATCAGGTAACTCGGTTACTTACAACTTTGCCGGTGGTATGTCCACAGCACAAGCTGAAGCCCTAGGTCTCGCAAGCAACGTTGCTTGGGCAGAAATGGGTATCTCAATCGAGAAGGTTTCCGTAACAGCTAAGTCACGTGCTCTAAAGGCGCAGTACTCAACTGAACTAGCGCAAGACTTGAAGGCAATCCACGGGCTAGACGCTGAAGCAGAACTTGCTTCAATGCTATCAACCGAGATTCTTGCCGACATCAACCGTGAAGTTATCCGTACTATCTACCTAACTGCTAAGACAGGCGCGCAAACAGACACAGCAACTGCAGGCGTATTCGACCTTGATGTTGACTCAAACGGCCGTTGGTCAGTTGAGAAGTTCAAGGGACTTATGTACCAGTTATCGCGTGAAGGTAACGCCATCGCCAAAGAGACCCGTCGTGGCCGCGGAAATATCATCATCTGTTCTTCAGATGTTGCTTCCGCACTACAAATGGCAGGTGTTCTTGACTTTGCTCCTGCTCTTCAGTCAAATGAGCTTAACGTAGACGACACTGGCAACACATTCGCCGGTATCCTAAACGGCCAGTTTAAGGTTTATATCGACCCATATTCAACAACTAACTATGCAGTTATTGGTTATAAGGGCGCTGATCCAAAAGACGCAGGTCTATTCTACGCACCGTACGTTCCACTACAAATGGCACGCGCCGTTGATCCTAAGACTCTACAGCCACTAATCGGCTTTAAGACACGATATGGTATGGTAGCCAACCCATTCGCTGACGGTCTTAACGCTGGCCTTGGTGAGCTTAAGCAGAACTCGAACGTATATTATCGCAGAGTCGCCATCAGTAATTTACTATAGGTAAAACAACAAGTTACCAATAAAAAAGAGGCTTCGGCCTCTTTTTTATTGTCTAAATTCTAGACTACTATATTATAAAATAAACTTAAAGTTGCGTCTTATATAATTATACTGTATAATTTCCTCAGGTATTACACTAAATAACAGGATGTAGTATAAAGGGGTATTTGTAATGTATACACAAGAACTGATAAGTGGATTAACTACTAGAGATTGGAGACCTGGAAAGGATATAACTAAAACTCTCCTACGTCGTCTACATGAAGAAACTGCGTGGTTGAATTGTAAAAAACCAGTTAATCTACATAGAATACTTATGGTTAAAAATAATATTACACAACTACAGGTTTGTAAGGGGTGCGAACGCTCTTCTCTACTAAACGTCACATATCCACAAAAGATTTTTCGTGATTATTGTTCAAATAAATGCGCAACTAATAGTTCGAGAAAACCCAAGTCTGAAATTGCATATAGTGATGAATGGTTAATACATCAGCGAGTTATATTACGTAGATCTATAACACAGATAAGTTCAGATCTCGGATATAAAGGAACTACGTTTGTTAAAACGAAAATTAAAGAATTAGAAATAACAACAGACAGTAGGCGAAAAACAGAAGAGCCAACAGATATATTGTATTCTCCTGTTGAGATGTATAAGTTATATATTACTGAAAAGAAAACTATAGCAGAAATTGCAATATCTCTTAATAGTTCAGCTGCAACAGTTCAAAGATTTTTAAAAAAACATGACATATTACGGAGAGCACCTAACTCATATAAGCGTAAACATATAAAAGTTTCAAAACCAGAACAAGAGATATTTGATTTTATAACATCAATATACTCTGGTGTTGTCGAGTCAGGAAATCGTTCAGTTTTAGATGGGCGTGAGTTAGACATATATTTACCCAGTAAGCAGTTTGCAATTGAATTTAACGGACTATACTCACACCTTTATCGCCCAGAGGCAGAAACAGAAGCTCTCCGAAAGGACCGATATTATCATCAAAAAAAGACAAACGACTGCGAAGCACTAGGCATAACATTGATTCATATATTTGAAGATGAATGGAGTAATAAAAAAGACTTATTCAAATCAATGTTGCGATCACGGCTTGAGTTGAATCAATCCCGCATATTTGCAAGGAAGTGTGTAGTTTGTGAAATCAAAGGCGATGTGAAGAATGCATTTCTAGTAGAAAACCATGCGCAGGGACAAGATAAATCAAGCGTAAAACTCGGCTTGTTTTATGAAGAGCAGCTTGTTGCTGTTATGACGTTTGTACGGGGTAAATTTAATAAGAAAGATTACGATTGGGAGCTGAACCGGTTTGCAACTCTTGCAAACCATACCATAGTTGGTGGATTTTCAAAGCTTTTAAAGGCGTCTAGTCAATATGGAGTCTCTGGAATAGTGGTGTCATATGCAGATCGTAGATATTCTGCGGGAAATGTATATCAGAAGAATGGATTTGTATTAACAACCGTTGGTCGCCCAGGATACTATTATGTATCTCGTAAAGATTGCAAGAAAAGGTTTAATAGACTTTCGTTTACAAAGCAGAAACTCCAACAGCGAGGAGCTGTTGGAGTTACAGAACTCGAAATGGCAGATAGTCAAGGATATAGTCGTATATATGACTGTGGGGTAAACACTTACACTATTACAATATAACTTAGTGTTTTATGAAATTATGCTTTAGGTGGCCCTCAATACAAGATATTAACAATTACCAATTTGTTGAAAATTGGAATAAGCAGTTGGCGCCACGAATACGGATGACCTACAATCTGTATCCTATCCGTATGCATTCTAAATACAGACGTATTAATCGTAAAAAGTTCCTTTACGATGCACCGGGAATCTGAATCAGAACTTGTCTTGTTTCAGGATTAATGCAGGCAACTCCGATACCCTTTTGTGAACGATATACGATGTAGTATTTCGCTGCTGGACAGACTGCCCCTTCATTGGTTGCGATATATGTAATATAATCGACGATATGCCCTTGAGTAGAAAGATACCCCTCAACTTGGCCTTCCTGATAACCGGGGTGGCCCACGGCACCATCACAGGCCCCAGCCATAAGTGCTACGATAAGTACCGCAGTTAGTCTTTTAATTTGCATGATATAATCCTTTTTTCATATTACCGATAACCTGGTTACACATTTGAATATACTCGTTGTTCGCCCGTAGAGAACGTCTGTGTTTAAACACCGATGCGAACGACGACGTTCGATTTGCTTTATCCGCGTCCTCTAGCTCTCGAGCCGCTTGTATTAGGTTCAAAAAATCAGTTGCGAGAAGACATGCACCTCCATTTTCGAACTCTACTTTCTCAATTGGTGGTAGTTCAGCAATGTTCATTATTTACCTCTCCAATAACTGTTACGTTCGCCGGCCGCTTGACTTTCGTAGACCGGCAGCCCTTATAGTCTCCGTGTGAATGAATACGAGCAACGAAGATGATTCGTTCGCCTTTATCTGCCATTCTGTTACCAGCATAGGCTATAATATTGCCATTGTCCAGCAGAATCTGCGTGTTATAGAACCCGTATTCCTGATTGTAAAAGACAGCGAACACAATACCTTCGAATGAGCGGCGTTCGTTAAGTTCACCCTCGAACTGCGAGCAGACCTTGGTAAACAGAGCAACATCCCGAGTATCTTGGCGAAGTTGGATCAGATTACGCTCCATAGCGAGACCCATACAAATACCAGACAGTGCCTGTACGACTGGGTCACCTGCTTTAGTAGCTTGGTCTGCCCAGTAGAGGATATACGAATCAGGAGCATCGGCAATAAGAGTCATTGCATACTTACCGAATGGGAACCGACCAGCTTCAATCTTTTCAATGTTACGAGTAGCTTTCAACGAAAACTTACCGCGGCGCTTGCCAATTTCAACATCCGGATAGTCAACGAGAACAGCATTCTCGAACCGATTGGAAATACGAGCGAAATAATCGCGAGCCTTCTCAGCAGCGCGCTCGATATCATCTGCGAGAATGCAGATGAAAGAATCAGCCGTGAAGTAAGAACCTTCCATAAACCGTTGATGACGCAGAGTATATCGAGCGTTTTTTGCACCAGTCGAGATGTAGAAGATATGTTGCATAGCTGTTCCCTCTATCTGATGACCACTTATAGTCTATCCTCGAGGTGGAGGCAACTGATCTTTACGAGTATTCCCTAAATATATTACAGCGTAAAATATCTATGAAGGACTCCTTAATGAACATCAGACAACTGATACTAGAATCTTACGACTTGATAGATGCTCATTTTGAAGCTGCTAAATCTGGTATACCGCTCCCGGATAGACCAGATCTAACTAAATTTGGTGATCATTGGGGATACCATACTGGACCAAATTCGCATGTTGAATATAATACGCGTAATAGAGCAATCTACTATTATAAAAACGGACAGATACACCGAGACGATGGACCAGCTTTTGCAAACTCACACGGAGATAAGGTATGGTATCAAAACGGTAAAAAACACCGAGATAGTGGTCCAGCTGTTGATTCTGCGGCTGGAACTAAACATTGGTATCAACACGACAAGAGACACCGGGTTGATGGTCCGGCTATAGAATATGCAAGTGGAGCTAAAGCTTGGTATATAAACGGTATTTCACAAAAGGCCCCGAAGACATAAATGAACATTAAACAACTGATACTCGAATCTTACGACTTGATAGATGCGCATTTTGCAGCGGCGAGGGCTGATATCCCGCTACCTGATAGACAAGATCTAATAAAATTCAACGATAATTGGGGGTATTTTACGGGGCCTAATACACACGTCGAGCATGACACGTGGAATAAAGCAATCTACCACTATAAAAACGGACAGATGCACCGAGATGATGGACCAGCTTTTGCAAACTCACACGGAGATAAACATTGGTATAAAAACGGCAAGTTCCATCGAGATGATGGACCAGCTGTTGTACATGTAAATGGACATAGAGTATGGTATAAAAACGGGCTTAAACACCGAGATGATGGGCCAGCTGTAGAAACCGCAAACGGGGATAAATATTGGTATATAAACGGTATTTCACAAAAGGCCTCGAAGACATAAATATAATGAATATTAAATATTCTTGAACTTTAAGGCAGAATAGGCTACAATTATGACTTACATCACAGGCTGCGACTCTGGAGCGAACTTAGACTTTGCAACAAACCTAGACTCCACGATCACGTTTACACGTTATCCAGAGCTTCAATTATATACGCAACGAGCTCCTTTGCCACCTATAGCAGCAATTTATCCTGATATTCAAGGCGCCCGTCTAAGATATGCGCACGCTGCAGCATCCGTTCAATGGGATACAGTTAATGTAACATTCATAGTTTTGAAAAACCTCTCTAACTATGTAGCAATTCATAACTGGTTAGTTGAGTCGATTGACAAGAAACGCGAAGATATCACCTCAGACGCTTCTCAAATATTTACAACAGGGGACAAGGTTCCTGTTCGCGAAGCTCATTATATTAATATGTACCCTGTTGCTCTCTCAGGACTAAACCAGAACGTTGATTCAGGACAAATAGAATATCAAACAGCTACAGTAACATTTAGATACTACTACTATGAATTTAAATAATAGAGTACTTAAATGAACATCAAGCAACTAATACTCGAATCCTATGAACTGTTAGATGCCCATTTTGCGGCTGCAAAAGCTGGTATACCGCTCCCGGATCGACCAGATATAACACAATTTGCCGAGCATTGGGGATATCATACTGGACCAGATTCGCATGTTGCTCATAATATACGAGATCAAGCAATCTACCATTATAAAAACGGTAAAGTACATCGAGATGATGGACCAGCTATAGAACATTCAGATGGAGCTAAACTATGGTATAAAAACGGCAAGATGCATCGAGATGATGGACCAGCTGTCCAAAATGAAAATGGAGATAAATTTTGATATCAGCACGACAAGAGACACCGAGACAATGGACCGGCTGTAGAGTACTCGAATGGAGATAAACATTGGTATAAACACGGTGAGCGGCATCGAGATGACGGACCAGCTATCGACCACGTAGATGGACATACAGAATGGTATACGAACGGTGAACATATTACCGTTAATATACACGACATTTAACATAATGAACTAGGGACTTAAAAAGAATGAACATTGAAGATATTGTTACAGAATGGAAAGAAGATGCAAAATATGATAGATTGGAGCTTGGAGAAGAAGCATTAAGATGCTCCAACCTGCACTCCAAATATATGGAAATATATTACAAAGAGCAATCAATTCGGATTAAACTACAAAACGATCTCAACATTATACGTAAAGAGCGTTGGGAATATTGGAATGGTAAACTCGACGAAAAAACAATCAGAGACAAAGGATGGGAACCACAACCACTCACCATACTTAAATCTGACATCACTATATATCTCGAAACAGACGAATATGTTTCGCGACTAAATATGCGAGTACAGCTACAAGAAGAAAAGATAAAAATTGTCGATCAAATAATCAAGCATATTGCGAATAGAGGATTCAACATTAAATCCGCAATAGCATATGAGCAATTTAAATCTGGTATGTAATAAGGAAAGACCTAGATGAACATCAAGCAACTAATACTCGAATCATATGACCTGCTAGATGCGCACGTAAAGGCAGCCGAAGCTGGTATACCACTACCGGATAGAACAGATCTAACAAAAATTGACGGGCATTGGGGATACCATACAGGCCCTGTTTCGTATGTAGTACATAACGTAGGGAATCAAGCAATCTACCATTTTAAAAATGACAAGTATCATCGAGATGATGATCCGGCTATTGAATGTTCAAATGGTGATAAATATTGGTATAAGAACGGGCTGACGCATCGGGATGATGGACCGGCTATCGAATATGCAAATGGGGCTAAATCTTGGTTTCAACACGGCAAGCTACATCGAGATGATGGACCGGCTATTGTACATGCAAGTGGAAATACATTATGGTATAAGCATGGTATCCCGCACGATGCTCCAGGCGCTTAACACTATAAATAATAGATGACAGAAATAGTAACAGTTACAAAATTAAACGAAGCGTATATGCAGATATCAACTTCCGAAGGTGTTCGGAATGAAATAGATTCATTCTTTAGTTTCATGGCTCCTAATGCAAAATTCCATAAACTAGTAAAATCCGGCCGATGGGATGGACGAATCCGCCTATTCAATAGAAAAGAAAATCTATTATATCTCGGGCTAAAGGATGATTTGAAGAAGTATTGTGCTCGTAATAACTATAAGTTTGTAGATAATACACAAGAGAACGACTATTGGATATCAGATGAGTCTTTCGCAGAGTTTATAGCTGGGTTAAATCTTCCGTTCCCACCATATGATTTCCAACTGTCAGCGGTGAAGCAAATTATACAACAGGTTCGTGGCATTATTCTTTCACCAACTAGCTCTGGAAAGAGCCTTATTCAATACATCATTTGTATGTTTTACATAGATAAGAAATTTTTAATTATTGTACCTACTATTAATCTTGTGGGCCAACTTGCAACAGATTTTCGTGAATACGGCTACACTGAACAAGTATATCAAATACAAGCAGGAGTTGATAAGGATACTATCTCACCACGTATAACAATAAGTACTTGGCAATCCATTAAAGACATGCCAAGAGCTTGGTTTGACCAGTTTGATGCAATATCAGGGGATGAAGTACATACATTTAATGCGAAGTCGCTAATTGGAATTATGACCAATTGTGTTAGACAAGACATTCGTATCGGACTATCAGGTACTTTACAAGAGGATGAAGGTTCTAAGATAACCCTACGAGGGCTATTCGGCCCTATATTCAGAACTACTACTACAAAAGCATTAATGGATAATAAACAAGTAGCTGATTTGAGTATAGTTGGAATAGAATTATCATATCCACCTGATGTAGTAGTTGATTTTAAAAAGAAAAAGCTTGACTACCATGGGGAAGTAGACTATATTATACATTACGAGAAACGCCAGAGGTTTATCTGCAAATTAGCAGAATCTCTTCCAAACAATAAACTATTATTGTTTAAGAAAATCGTACACGGACAAGCCCTCTTTGACATACTTAAAGAGAAAGATCCTGAACACGTATATCTCATCTATGGAAAAGTAGATGCTGATGATCGCAATGAAATTCGTAAAATTATGGAAGCGAATGATGGAGTGACTGTTGTCGCATCATACAGAACATTTGCAACGGGGACAAACATTAAGAATCTTCAATATATGATTTTTACTGAGAATACGAAATCGATCATAACTGTACTGCAAGCAGTCGGAAGATCTCTACGTATCAGTTCCACGAAGACAAAAGCAACAATATTTGATATCGGAGATAGCATTGTTCGGACAAAATCAAAACAAAACTACGCTTGGAGCCACTTTGTTCAACGCATTGAATACTATACTAAAGAGAAATTCAAAGTCACAATCAAAAAGTTCCAACTCTGAAGAAGACACGAATTCCGTCAGGCTTCAACTAACAGATTTCAGAATATTAACATACCCCTCAGGTCACCAAGTAATTGGCCTGTACCTTACTGAGGACGATGAACATTATTTCATGAACGAGACTCACCACGTGCAGTTGAATCAACTATATATTCCATATGATGCAGAGTCGTTAGGTATAGAAGTGTTTAAAAAAGCCGCTGTACAGACTACGTCTTTGCCGTCTGTTCAGACGGCAAGTAGTTTGGTGCGGACAATATTTCAGAAGGCAAGAGAAGAAGCAATAGCTTTTGAAAATAGAGATGTTGAACCATTTCCAGTAACACAGCACTCGTATCTCACAGATCATGAGCACTTTACGACTCACTAATCACTTACTTAATACCCTTTCAACAACATACGTAGTATAACGCGCATTTGCAAACAAGGCAACTACTTTTAGGAAACAATAATTGGCTAATTACATCAACAATCGAGAATTTCATGCGTGTCTTTTAGGGCACAAACAAAGAAGCGACGCTGCTGACTTATTAGAAATGGAGCGTCCTCGACTTCCAAATTACTTCGGACAAGCTATTACATCTATAGCAAATAGATATGCATCAAAACCAAATTTCTCCGGTTACTCTTACAAGGATGAGATGATCAGTGACGCGATTATGGCTTGTATACAATACGCCGACAGATATGATACTGGTCGACCTGAACGGTTACAACAACCGCCGAACCCTCTTGCGTATTTTACACAAATTGTACACTTCGCATTCCTTACGAGACTACAATCAGAACAGAAACAACAATACATTAAAGCCTTGACTCTTCGTAGTAGTCCTAATATAATAGAGGGTGACGAAGATAACTTTGACAGTTTTGATGATGTCATTGTCAAGTTCGAACGGAAGCTTAAGGCGAAAAAAGAAAAAGCTTTAGAGCGCAAACAACAAAGAGAAATGGAAGAAAGTTTAATTAATGAGTAAAATCATTTTGTTGGGAGATTGTCATTTTTCTGCCAGGAACGATAATGCCAAGCTAGCAAACCGATTTGAACTATTTTATAATTACTTCTTTCAGTATATGCGCGATAACGATATAAATCGAATCGTACAGTTTGGTGACTTATTCGACCGGAGGAAGTATATTAACTTCGTCTCGCTCGGACGCTGTAGAGAGTTCTTTTTTGACAGATTAGTTGAAAATAACTTCTATATGGATACGTTTATCGGTAATCACGACATACCATATAAGAATACTCTAAAGTATAACTCCCCATCACTACTACTAGGTGAATACACCGATTATGTCAACATTATAACAGAGCCGGTTTCGTTAAAACTAGACAACATATCAGCGACAGTTATACCGTGGATGTGTGATGAGAATATGAAAGAAGCGTTAGAAGCTATTGAAAAGTCAACCGACCCTCTATGCTTCGGTCACTTCGAAATGGCAGGGTTTGAATTTACTCCAGGTTCAATATGTGAACACGGAATATCAAAAGACTTATTCTGGAAGTTCAAACACGTATACTCAGGACATTTTCACCACATATCAACAAAGGATAACATCACCTTTATTGGTTCGCCGTGTCAACTTACATGGTCTGATTATGCTGACCCAAGAGGATTCTTTATACTAGATACCGATACACTCAAGACGGAATTTGTCGAGAATCCATTTGCGAACTTTCATAAGCTACTATATGACGACGCTGCAATGACTCTTGATGAAGTTAACGATACGGATTATGAGCCATATCGAGATACATATATAAAGGTAATCCTACGCGAGCGTAATGATATGCTAATATATGATACACTTATTGATAAACTCGAAAGTGTCGGGGCCATGATACTCATAGTAGATGATCATAAACACAAGGATATTATAGCAGATGCAAATATTATATCTGAAGCAGATGATATAAACGAAACGTTTAAAAAAACTGCTAATCAACAAACAACAGCAGATGCAGATACTGTATATAAACTGTTATTAAGTCTATACGATGAGGCAATTAAAGAAGAATGATAATTTTTGAAAAGGTTCGCGCCAAGAACTTTATGTCTATTGGCAATAACGGCGTCGAAATTCAACTAAACAATGGCGCCGCGAATTTAATTATTGGTAAAAATGGACAAGGTAAAAGCTCCATTATTACCGATACTCTTTCGTATGTGTTATACGGTAAGGCCTATAGAGACATCAACAAGCCTCTATTAGTTAATTCAATAAACAATAAAAATATGCTAGTTGAGATAGAGTTCAGTACTGGTTCGAAGCGGTATAAGATCCGCCGCGGTATGAAGCCTAACATATTTGAAGTGTATGAAAACGACAAACTAATCGATCAAGATGACAAGTCTCTCGACTATCAAGACAAGCTCGAAAAGAATATTCTAAAAATGAACTTTCACGCATTCAAGCAAATCGTCATTATCGGAAAAGCTACATATAAACCCTTTATGGGGCTGAAGTCGCCTGATCGTAGAAATTTCATCGAAGAGTTGCTAACTCTGAAGATATACTCGCAAATGGGTCTACTGCTGCGTGAAAAGCATTCGAAACTAAAACGAGACTTATCGGATATAGATTTCCGTATCATATCTGCTAAAGAAAAACTAGCGATTATTCGAGAGAGTATTAAAAAAGCCCTGAAGTCTTCTGATGAACTGATCAAGCAAAAAGATAAGCATAAGTCCACAAATGTCAAAGAGCGTGACCGACTAGCGGAGCAGGTTACAAAACTCAGCACAGAACTAAATCGTATTCAGCCGCTATACAATGAACTTGAACGCGACATCAAGGAGAACTCTTCAAAAATGGAACGTATGAAGATACGTATTGAGGAATCAGCTCGTCAAACTAAAAACGATATCAAGTTCTTCAAGCACACAGAAGATTGCCCGACGTGCACACAGAAGATTGACGTCTCACTACGCAACGCTAAGATAGAAAGTAAGGCTGCATATTTAAACGATCTTGAATTTGGACTTGAACAGGCTACTGCGAAGCTTAAAGAGTATGACGTGAAGCAAAAAGAAAACGCTCGCAACAAGAAAATGCTCGATCGTTTAAACCAAGAGCTGTTGACAAAAAATACAAGTATCTCACATATAAGTGTTGTACTAAATGGTATCGAAAAAGAGCTTGAGCAGTTAACTAATCATCATAATGTAACACTCGATGATGCAACACAAATCGAAACATATAAGGTTACATACGAGGAATTGCTAAGCAACAAGAAGAGTCTTCAAGACACGCAAACTATTTACAAAGTAGCTGCTCATATTCTAAAGGATACTGGACTAAAAGCGCAAATCATAAAGCAATACATACCAGTTATTAATCAGTACATAGACAAATATCTTTCTGCGTTGGACTTCTTTATTCAATTCGAAATAGATGAAAACTTTAACGAGATCATCAAGTCAAGACATAGAGATAAGTTCGTATATAATTCCTTCTCTGAGGGTGAAAAGCTTCGTATTGATATTGCACTAATCTTAGTATGGCGAGCTATTGCTAAGCATAGAAGCAGTTGTGCAACTAATCTGCTTATTATGGATGAAATATTCGATTCATCGCTCGACGTAGATGGAGTAGAAGATCTTATGAA
>Ga0105054_10005522_pt1 | contig 18119 bp, 14 predicted proteins | sample BON02_FD_78091 | JGI IMG/M metagenome (GOLD analysis project Ga0105054, IMG submission 78091) | Freshwater microbial communities from Lake Bonney liftoff mats and glacier meltwater in Antarctica - BON-02 (megahit assembly) | ecosystem: Environmental > Aquatic > Freshwater > Ice > Glacier...
AACCTTGCCGCAGGAAGTAGCTTCCGGCTGCCGGTATTTTGAAACGGAACGCTATTTCTTGCCGGAACTAACCGAAGGAAAGGGCTGAACCGACCTATACTACACAGGTATTGCTTTCAATAACCAAATTTATTGGCTCCAGAGCCTTGTCTGACCAATTTTAACCGTATTAGTTTAACCTATATTATATCGAACTACTATGTTCGTAAAGTATTAATTTTATATGTAAAAGTCCTTTGCCAGAAACAAAAGACTTTTATTGATTTATAATAAAATTATTCTTCTGATTTATTTTTAAGCGACATCAGTAGGGTATAAGCACCTTTTGTCACTATTTCTTTGTTAGTAAATTCAGCACTATTGATCACTTCAATATAGTTATTCTCTTTAACCCCGGTTTCAACAGCTTTCATTTCAAATTCCATCCCGGCATTTTTCACAAATACATAATCCTTACCTTCAAAACTAACAATCGCATCTTCAGGTATAGCCTGGGTTTCATGGCTTTTTATTTCGATCTCAGCATTCATATACATTCCGGGTACCAGAGATTTATCAAAATTTTCAAAATGACAATGAACCTCTGCTGTTCGTTCGGCACTGAGATCTCCTGTGATCAGGCTGATCTCACCTAAATACTTTTTATCAGGCTGATTATTGGTATATGCCATTAATTTTTGGCCTTTAGAAAGCTTGCCAAGATCCTTTTCAAAGATCTTCAGGTTTAAATGTATATCAGATGGATCGATAATTTCAAAAAGGATGTCTGATGGATTTACAAATCTCCCAATATTGACATTCACCTTTGAAACAATACCAGCAATTGGAGAATATAAAGGAACAGTTCTTGAAATCTTATTCTCAGATACATTGTTTGGATTGATATTGATCAAGCGCAATTTTTGTGCAAGTGAGCTTAATGCAATGCTTAGAGTACTATAATCCATCTGAGCCTGCTGGTATATCTTATCACTGCTGGCTTTACTTTGATTTAATTCCCGCTGGCGTTCGAGTTCAGATTTACTAAAAACCAATTTCGATTTCGTAGTTAGGTACTCTTGCTGCAGTTGTATATATTGCTGATCTTCCATTAACGCGATAGTTTCACCTTTTCTTACCTTCATTCCCGGCAGAAGCTTTGTTGACTTTAAATAGCCTCCCAAAGGCATTGAAACAGAAATCATATTTTGTGGTGGAACGTCTATTGTACCGCTTGCCTTCAGTATAGAGGCAATACTCTTAATCTCCAGTTTCCCTAGTACAATACCCGCAGATTTGAATTGAGCCTCATTTAGACTAACTATAGTTTGATTTGCATTTGCAACTGCCTTCACATCTTCTGTCGGACTCTTTGTTCCGCAGGCTGTTGTTATTAGTAAAAAAGCAGAAATTATTAGAAAATTTTTCATTTGATTTTATTGTTTTGAGCCTAAATAATTCAGATTAATAATGCTTTCATTCAAAGCCTTTATGAGATCCAGGTAATTATTCCGGATCATAATTGCCTGGTTATTTAGCATTACCCAATCCAGGTAATTGATTTCGCCATTTATAAATTGTTTATCGGCGGTCTGACTGATTATTTTTGCCTCAGGCAGGGAATTCTGTTCAAAATAGTTGGCCGCCTCCAAATAACTTTCATATTGTGATTTGGCACTTTGGTATTGATTTTTTATTGATTGAAGCTGATTCTGGTAATCATTGTCAGCCATCAATTCGCGTACTTTGGAAGCGTTCACTCTCGCTTTCTGAGCACCGGCAAATATTGGAATTCCAATGCCAATATGACCAGAATTAAATCGTTTGGATGATGAATACAATATATTATCTGCTCCGGTACCCTGAATACTTGTATTGAAATAGCCAATACTTAGATCAGGAAGTTTTTTTGATTCCTCCAGTCGGGTATTGGCTGAAGTGATCAATTTCTGCTGATCGGAAATTTTCAAAAGTGGATGCTCTCCTAATTCCATAACAGATATCCCGGCAGGGAGATCCATTCTTATTGAACTTCCTGCTGGAAAAAAGCTATTGGTTGAATTAAGTACTAACTGTAATTGTAGTTTTGCCAGTTGAATTTCTTCCTGTATGGATTTTAATTGAAGAAAAATACCGGCCCTCTGGCTTTGTGCTGTGGCTTTCTCCAATACATTACTTTCACCTGTTTTAAACCTGAGATTAGCCTTCTTCACAAATTCGGAATAAATACTGTCTGCCTGCTGTAATAGCTTTTCCTTCTCCTTCAGGATGATTAGGCTATAATATATTTGCGATACTGTCCTTTTAATCTCAGCTTCTTTTAATGAAATACTTAAAACTGAGGCCTTCCATTCTTCATTCAAGACCTTTTTTTGATTGGAATAGACCGTTGGGAAACTGAACGACTGACTCAGCCCAAATCGATTATCGTTATAGATACTGTTAATCTGACCAAATTCAGTGCTCAGGTTTGCCTGAGGAATATTAGCTGATGAACTGATCAACTTTTGCTGATATTCAGCTTTTAGCTTTTCATTTTTTACAGATAAATTATTCTTTAAGGCGGTGTCAATAGCTGCCTGCAGACCGATCCGTTCTTGTCCATTTGCAATCATAATACCTGAACATGCCATTACGATTAGTAAAGCTGCCGGTATCTTCGAAAGTTTGGATGTTCCTGTCTTTTCAAAAATAATATATAGTATGGGCAGGACGAATAATGTCAGTAGGGTAGCGATCATTAAACCCCCAATAACCACTGTTGCCAGAGGTTTCTGAACTTCTGCTCCGGCACCGCTGCTTAATGCCATCGGTAAGAATCCTAATGATGCTACAAATGCAGTCATCATTACCGGACGCAAGCGAATTTTTGTTCCCATAAGTACGATTCTGTTTAGATTTGTTAGTCCCGATTTTTTTAGTCTGTTAAATTCAGCAATCAGGACAATTCCGTTTAAAACTGCAACCCCAAATAAGGCGATGAAGCCAATTCCTGCACTGATGCTAAATGGCATCCCTCGCAATGCTAAAAAGAAAATTCCTCCTATTGCTGATAAGGGAATAGCAGTGTAAATGATTAAACCATGTTTTACAGAATTGAATGCAAAATACAGCAGTATAAATATCAGTAGTAAGGATATCGGCACAGCGATCATTAGTCTCTGTTTAGCTGCATTCAAGTTCTCAAATGCTCCACCGTATGTGATATAATATCCTGTTGGTAGTTTAATCTGCTTATCAACTTTTACTTGCAACTCATTTACAATACTCTGTACATCACGGCCTCTTGAATTAAAACCTACAACAATTCTGCGTTTTGCATCTTCTCGCTGTATCTGATTCGGGCCATCTTTGATTTCTACTAGAGCTAACTGATAGAGTGGAATATTGTTGCCATTTGGCGTAGGGACTAATAAATTCCTAACATCCTCCAAATCTTTTCTCATCTCGGTATTTAGTCTCACTACCAGATTAAAGCGCTTTTCGCCTTCAAAAACAAGTCCTGAGCTTTGGCCGGCGAATGCAGTATTAACTACCTTATTAATATCTGCGATTTTTAAACCATACTGGGCGATTGCAGCTCTGTTGTAGTCAATAACGATCTGCGGCATCCCAGTTACGGGTTCAACAAACAAATCCTGACTACCTTCAACTGTGTTTACAATTTTACCCAACTTATCTGCATATTTTGCAAGGGAATCAAGGTCTTCGCCGAAGATCTTCAATACCACATCTTGTCTTGCACCGGTCATCAATTCATTAAAACGCATCTGTACCGGATATTGAAAGCCGGTAGTGATTCCCGGTACATTCTCAAGTGCTTTACCCATTTTTTCGGCCAGTTCATCAAAGGTTTTTGCAGAAGTCCATTCCTTTTTGTCTTTAAGAATAACCATCATATCGCTTGCTTCCATTGGCATCGGATCAGTAGGCACTTCGCCGCTTCCAATTTTAGTTACAACTTTTAAAACCTCAGGGAATTGGGTTTTGAGTATATGTGCTGCTTTGGTGGTGCTCTCTATGGTGGTATTTAGATTACTACCTGTTAATACTCTGGTATCGACTGCAAAATCTCCCTCCTCAAGTGCCGGTATGAATTCTCCGCCAAGTTGGGAAAGTGTAAATATTGCGCTGATGAAAAGTGCAATAACAGTTCCCAATACAGCTTTAGGAAAACGTAATATTTTTGAGAGTAAATTCTGATAAAACCTTTCTATCCGGTACATTACACGGTCTGATAAATTTGGTTGATGTTTCACTTTCTTACTCAAAAACCATGCACTCATCATCGGAATATAGGTCAGCGAAAGTATGAAAGCCCCTAATAATGCAAAGGCAACAGTTTGTGCCATCGGTTTAAACATCTTACCTTCAATTCCCTGTAAGGTTAGTATAGGCAGATATACAATCAATATGATAATTTGCCCAAAAACAGCGCTATTCATCATTTTGCTGGCTGATTTCTTAACTTCTTCATCCATGTTTGATTGCGTCAATCGATTGACCATTCCAAATCTGCTGCCATGGTATATCTGATGCATTACAGCCTCCACAATAATAACAGCGCCATCTACAATCAAGCCAAAATCAAGCGCACCTAAACTCATTAGGTTTCCGCTAACCTTGAAGGTATTCATTAGAATAATCGCAAAAAGCATTGACAAGGGAATTACGGATGCAACCAGCAAGCCTGCCCTGAAGTTTCCAAGAAATAGCACCAGGATAAACACTACGATCAGAGCTCCCTCCAGTAAATTTTTCTCTACTGTAAAAATGGCATTGTTGACCATTTTTGTGCGGTCAAGAAATGGCTCAATGACAACTCCTTCGGGCAATGTTTTTTGAATTATCGCTATTCTCTCCTTAACATTTTTGATTACTTCACTGCTATTGGCATCCTTAAGCATCATTACTACAGCCCCCGAAACCTCGCCCTCGTCATTATAAGTCATTGCTCCATATCGAGTGGCATATCCAATTTTAATCTCGGCAACATCCCTTATAAATATTGGTGAACCACTCTCTGTGCTTTTTATACTTATGTTCTCAATATCTTCAATTGAGCCAATGAGACCTTCCGACCTGATAAAAAGCACTGTCGGACCTTTTTCAATGTATGCTCCACCAGTATTCTGATTATTTTGTTCCAATGAATTGAAAACATCGTGAATGGTAATATTAAAGGATTGTAATTTATTGGGATCGACTGCTACTTCATATTGTTTTAACTTTCCGCCAAAACTGCTTACTTCGGCAACCCCTTCAACCCCAAGTAATTGACGTCTCACAATCCAGTCCTGAATAGTTCTGAGTTCTGTTTCATCATATTTATTTTCATAGCCTTTTTCCGGCCGTACAACGTACTGGTAAATTTCGCCTAAACCAGTCGAGATCGGACCTAATTCGGGTGTTCCTATTCCCGGCGGGATTACAGTTTGAACCTGCTGAAGCCGCTCAGCAACCTGTTGTCTGGCCCAATAAACGTCGGTTTCATCATTGAATACGATGGTTACCAATGAAAGACCAAATCTGGAAAAACTTCTGATCTCTTTTATTCCTTTGATATTGCTGTTAGCCTGTTCAATTGGAAAAGTTACCAGTCGCTCAATATCAGTTGCGCCGAACGAAGGGGCAACGGTAATTACCTGAACCTGGTTATCAGTGATATCAGGAACGGCATCAATTGGCAGTTTTGTTGTTTGATAAGAACCATAGGCAATAAGTCCGATGACAAACAATCCAACAATGAGTTTATTCTTTACAGAAAACTCGATAATTGCATTTAACATAAAGTGTATTGTTTAACAATTTTTTGAATAATAAAAATACACCAGCTCCTAAAATTTAAGCCGGTAAATGATTTTACTAAAATTGATTAAACGTGTTTTGGCGGTTGCCAGATATTGGAAAGGTAGGTGGAATTAAAACTAATATTTTCAAAAAGATTGTACTCATTCAGATCAATAACAACAGGCTTGATAATTTCCTGTATGTGAGAATTATGAATAAAAGTCATAATTATACTATGAACCGAACCTTCATGTGATTTAAATGGAAGACGCATATCTTTGTCGTGATCTGCATATATAACATCATTATTTGTATAATGCATGATCAGGTAATCCCATAAGGTTGTCCCCTCATTCAATGATTTATGCTCAAAGAAGTGTTCTGCAAGCATGGGCACCTTTAACACCTGATAAAATTCAGTTGTTGCGATCAGATAGGCTGAAATAATTACTATAGAGAATAACTTTTTCAATATGCAAAGATACAAAAAAAATCCTGCATTCAAGTTCCATATGGGTGTAATTCAAATTGTCACTGTGGCACTTTGTGTAAAGAATGTGTAAATATTAACCCCACTGACCATTTGTATCCTAATGTTTAGCCTTGAAAGCTTGCCTACCGTAGTTACTTTTTGGACACATCTTATGTTTAAATGACTCCAAAGGAGTCAAATGTTTATAGAATTTCGTTGACACGGAAATCACGATCCCGAAGGTGATCGTATGTATTTGGAATTATTACATGCGACCACCTCTGGGGTCGAGGATATAGATTTTATGATGTTTCTATAAACATACGACCCTTTCTGGGTCGATTGATCAAAATTATCTTAAAAAATTTATGGGTATACGTTAGGCCAGGGAAAACACTAGACGGATAACCTAACTGGATACTATAATTTTGAACTTGCCGTGATCCTTCACATTGCTTTTAACCTAGGTGCGTTACTAAATTCTTCGTTTTTAGCTTTGGAGCAAATACATATTATCTAAGTCCAATTTTTGACAATTCAACATCGGTTTAAGAGTTGGAAGCAATTGGGCTGACCCAAACACTTAATTTTAGAATAAATATTTTTGTCCAAACAGTAGCTGCCGGTAGGCAGGGGAATTTCTGTGAAGACAGGGTGTAGCCCTGTGTCTAACCAACAAAAGAAATCTAAGCCCTGAAAGGGCGCTATATCATTTAAAATTAATTGACGATTTGAATTGCAACCTTTTTATATTCTTAAATACCGATTTTGATAATAAACAATAAAATTGAAGAGCATTATCTTCCCCAGATAAGCATAAATGATTACTTCTTTATAGCTCCCTTAATCCCCAAATCCTTTATCCGTTCCCTAACCTTAGTCATGAACTCATCGCCGGGATCAGTTTTGTTGGTCAGATAATTTGGGTCTTTCTCTTTCCATAGCGCATGTCCAATAAATGATTTGTATTCATGGTGCCCAATCACATATTCGATATTGTATTTTTTCTTAAGGTACCTAATCAGAGCCACATTGGCTTCGAGCTGTTCTTCAGTTAATGGAGCATTACTTCCTCCTACATTTTCTACACCGATAGCGCAATAATTAAGTCCTATGGTATGGCGTGCAAAAGCTGTTTCAGGTAATTGTCTGAATATAACTCCATCACGATCTACCAGAAACTGAGCAGCCACATTTAAACTGCTTGCCCCTGCAATTCCACTTCTAGCACCGGGAAGGAGGGAAGGATTCATGACATCGAAGGATTGTTCAAGTGTTGGAATAGCGGTCCAGTGAAGTACAATCATCCTGGGAACGATTGTAGCAGAATCCTGGATTATTCCATGACGTTCTTTCAGATATTCAACCGAGAGTTTTTGTCTGAGTTCATCAAATACTATTGGCTTATTAAATGTTCTGAACGTTTGGGCGAATACCTTTTGGATTGGCATACCCGATGTAATGAAGAACAGTATCAGCAGCGTTGATTTTATGAGATTTAATTTCATGTTTTAATGGAAATGTATTGGTTGTTTAATTCTATAAATGTAATACTATCGATCTGAATTTATTGGGCTATTTATATACATTAGCGAAACGAAATTATTAGAATCAGGCCTATTTTTTTGTGTAGAATTCCAAAATAAAATTTATCATATGATCTCAAATATTTCGGGAAATCAGCCTGAGAGTCTAAATTCCAGCAAAATCCTTCAACGCATATCCTCTATCGATATTTTAAGAGCCATTACGATGGTACTTATGATCTTTGTTAACGATTTTTGGTCGCTTACTGATATTCCAGAGGGTTTAAAGCATGTAAAACGAGGAGTAGATGGAATAGGATTTTCAGACGTAATCTTCCCTGCTTTTCTATTCATTGTCGGGCTTTCATTGCCATACGCCATTCAAAACAGGATTAAAAAAGGTGATAATACTGCCGCAATTGTTCAACATATTTTATCTAGGACCCTTGCATTATTAGTGATGGGAGTGTTTCTTGTAAACGGAGAAAGTGTCAATGCTCTGGCAATGGGAATCCCCGGCTGGCTCTGGTTTCCGCTATGCTGCCTATGTTTTATTTTAATTTGGAATACTTATTCCAAATGCCATTTTGGGAGGCACATTGCCCGGACTGACAATGGGAGGAGTTTTAACATCCTATATATTCAGACATTATATTAAGAAAAATGATCGCTGGAGAATCACCATAATCTTTCTGGTATCTGCATTGGTTTTAATTGGTTTATATGTAATCACCCGCCCGTATTGGGGACTTGCTAAATTGGGTGCTACACCTGCCTGGTTATTTCTTTGTTCTGCCATTACCTTATTGGCCTTTACCCTAATCTATTGGTTGGCAGATGTCTGGAAAAAGAGTAATTGGTTCAATATCATAAAACCTGCAGGTACTGATACCCTTCTTTGTTATTTGATTCCATATTTTGCTTATGGATTTGTCAAATTTACTGGTTTTGCACTTCCTGATTTTCTTTTAACGGGAGGAGTAGGCTTATTAAAATCATTTTCTTTTGCACTTTTATGTGTTTTGATCACCCATTTACTGCATAAGATAGGGTTTAGGCTTAAAATTTAAAACCTCGCTTGTCCTTTGCCTTTATTGTCTGAATAATGGAGGTTAAACGGATATGTAACAAAAGCGTAACGATTTTATGACTTTTAAAAGATTAAGTGCAATAAGGCAGCTTATTCAATTTTTTTTCATAAAATTATAGATTCGTTTATGGCAGCATTATTTCTAGGAATTAAAACCGATTTTCGGGGTTTTATGGTTAGTATTCTCTGAATAAAAATCCTTTTTTAATTAAATCTTTAATTACATATACAGGTAAAATTATGAATAAAACAAACACACATGAGATTCTTCAAAGTGCGGCATTTAAGAAACTTGTTAAAAACAGATGGAACATATCTTTAACCTTCACTTTCATCATGCTTTTCGTTTACATAGGTTTTCTGCTTTTGGTAGCATATGATAAAGAAGCCCTGAAAATGCAAATTGGTGACTCTCTCAATCTGGCTATTGTTGTTGGTTTAGGAATTATACTGTTTTCCTGGTTAATCACTGGTGCCTATGTTTATTGGGCCAACAATTATTATGATAAGGCGGTAAAGGAAATCAAAAAGGAAATTATCTAAATAACTTACATCTATAAAATATGTCTTTGAATTTATTACTTCAAATCAGCCCGGAAGTTACCCCATCTACTCTGGGTACAGCGAATCCGGTATCAATTGCGATTTTTTTCGTTTTTGTGGCAATCACACTGTATATCACCTATTGGGCAGCCAAAAAAACAAAAACAGGCTCTGAATTTTATGCTGCCGGCAGGAATATTTCCGGTTTTCAAAATGGACTTGCATTAGCAGGAGATTATATGAGTGCCGCTTCTTTTCTTGGCATTGCCGGGATGGTTGCAACGAAAGGATATGATGGATTGATCTATTCGATTGGCTTCCTTGTTGGCTGGCCTCTTATCATGTTTTTAGTTGCTGAACCACTCAGGAATTTAGGTAAATACACCTTTGCCGATGTCGTGGCTTTCCGATTAAAACAAAGACCTATTCGTATCGCTGCAGCAGCAGGATCTTTAATGACAATTGCATTTTACCTCATTGCCCAGATGGTTGGAGCAGGGAGTTTGATCAAAACTTTATTTGGGCTTGACTATGAGATTGCGGTTGTTGTGGTTGGTATAGTTATGACTTCCTATGTGCTTTTTGGAGGTATGCTTGCAACAACTTGGGTACAGATTATCAAAGCAGTTCTTTTACTTTCTGGTGCTACTTTTTTGGTTTTACTGGCTATGTCTAAATTCAATTTCAGCCCCGGAGAATTATTCCTTTCTGTAAAATCACAGTATGGTGAAGATATGCTTGCTCCGGGAGGTTTTATTACCAACCCGTTTGATGCGCTTTCACTAGGTTTGGCGCTAATGCTTGGAACTGCCGGACTTCCGCATATTTTGATGCGTTTTTATACTGTTCCTGATGATAAGGCAGCCAGAAAATCTGTATTTGTCGCCACTGGTTTCATCGGATACTTCTATATTCTAACTTTCTTCATCGGATTTGCTGCTCTTGCCCTGGTTGGTAAAGATGCAATCTTAAGCCTTGATAAAGGAGGAAATATGGCTGCACTTTTACTCGCAGAAAACACCGGTGGAAGTGCATTCCTTGGTTTTATTGCTTCTGTGGCATTTGCTACAATTCTGGCAGTAGTTGCAGGTCTTACCCTTTCAGGAGCTTCAACTATTTCTCATGACCTTTATGTTCATGTCATAAAACATGGTGTTTCCGATGAAAAAGGGGAGATGAAAGTAGCTAAGAGAGCAACTATATTTTTAGGAGTTCTTGCAGTAGCATTAGGCTTAATGTTTAAAGGACAGAATGTTGCTTTCATGGTCGGATTGGCCTTTTCAATAGCAGCAAGTGCTAATTTTCCGGCATTGCTGATGTCAATCATTTGGAAAGGATTTACAACAAAGGGTGCTGTATGGTGTATGATAACCGGGGTATCTCTCGCTTTGATCTTAATTGTTCTCAGTCCTACAGTTTGGGTAGATATCATGGGCAATTCAGAAGCTATTTTCCCATTGAAAAATCCTACCATCGTTTCTATGACAGCTGCATTTGTGGTGGGTATCATTGTCTCCCTTCTACAACCAGAAAAGGAAGCTGCCGACTTGTTCGAAAGTGAAAAGCTCAGAACATATCTCGGCCACGGTTCTGAAAAATAATCGATATCTGATCAGCCCTAGGCTGATCAGATTTTTTTTTAAATAATAAAAACTAAATATATGAAACGTAGAGACCTTCTTAAAGGTTTAACAGTTCTTCCATTAGCCGGAGGAATTTTATCAGGACAAAGTGCAAGCGGTTCGATTTTACCGACCGGAGCCACAGCAACAGCCGCAAAAAGAGATTTATTCAAGGAATTAGGAGTACGTACCTTCATTAATGCAAGAGCGACTCTAACCATGATGACCGGATCCTTGATGCAGGATGAGGTACTTGAAGCAATAAAAAATTCATCCAGAAGGTATTGCATGCTGGATGAACTGCAAGATAAAGTTGGAGCCAAAATAGCCGAATTATGCCATGCTGAAGCTGCAACAGTAACTTCCGGAGCTTTTTCTGCAATCATGCTTGGAACAGCCGGTGTACTTTCTGGACTTGATTCAAAAAAAGCCGCCATGATTCCTCATCTGGAAGGCAGTGGTATGAAAACAGAGGTTATTTTGCAGAAGGGTCATAATATTGGTTATTATCAGGCAATGAAAAACTGTGGCGTAACCATGGTTTGGGTTGAAACCCGTGAAGAACTTGAGCGTGCAATAAATGATAAAACCGCAATGATGGCCTTTATGAATTGCAATACAAACGCGGGCCAGATCAAACATCAGGAATGGCTCGAAGTTGCAAAAAGGCGCAATATTCCAACCCTTATTGATATAGCTGCTGATGTTCCTCCAATTGAAAATTTTTGGAAATTCAATGATATGGGCTTTGATTTAGTATGTCTTTCTGGTGGTAAGGCAATCCGTGGACCGCAAAGTTCTGGAGTTCTGATGGGAAAGAAGGATTTAATTGCAGCAGCACGTCTCAGCGCATCACCAAGAGGAAGTACAATAGGTAGAGGTCATAAAGTTAACAAGGAGGAAATTCTTGGATTATACGTTGCTATTGAGAACTTTATCAATACAGGTGAACAAGAATGGAATTTCTGGATGAAACAGATTGCCCATATTGAAAATGCAGTCAAGAACATAAAGAGTGTTAAAACACGTGTTTTTGTACCGGAGCTTGCTAATTCTACTCCCAATCTAGAGATCTCATGGGATCCTGCAGTCATACCTTTTTCAGGTAAGCAGATTCAGGAAAGACTCAGTCAAGGAGAACCTGGTATTGAATTGAACGCGGGAAAAAACAACATCTCTCTGGTGACTTTTATTATGGTACCCGGAGAAGAGAAAATAGTTGCTTCTCGTATAAAAGAGGAATTGTCTAAAGCCTGATTTTAAACATAAAATTATTTCTAAGGTTGACAGGGTTCAAAACCCTGTCAGCCTTTATTTTACCTAGATGTTTTCTATTCTCCATCATTGCTTTCTGGGTAAAGTAAGGAATATTCAGAATAGCTGAATTTAGGCTTCTCAATTGGATGGTATTGCTAAAGTCGAAATAAGAGCCCCCCCTTTAACCTTGCCTCCCTCTCCAAGTCCTTTAGACTATTGCCCTACCGTGTACCCACAAATATTTATTTATTTGATTCTGATCAACCGACCCTGAAGGGGTCGCATGTTTATAGAAAAGCACGGTTGTTCGTCCGCCCGCTTTATGCGGGCGCATGTATTTAAAATTCACATATTCGACCACCTTCAGGGTCGGGATTTCGAGCTTTAAAAGAATAAAAGTGTGAATTTGCAAAGCCGTAAGTATCCTCTTCTGCGGCAAGAGCGGACGAATTTTAATATTACCCAAAAATGTGGTTTTCTCCCGAATACTAATGATTTTCTATTCCCTACAATCTGCCAAAACCTCTCATTACTTCACCACCATATCTGAAAACGGTATAACATAAGCCTGAAGGAACACGAATAATCCAACCAGAGCAGCCAGTGCAATACTGTGAAAGAATACATAACGCAGAATCTGTCCTTCATGCCCGTACCAGTTCGTTGCCGTACTGGCCACCACGATACTTTGAGCATCAACCATTTTCCCCATTACACCACCTGAACTGTTTGCGGCTGCCATCAAAATCGGACTAACATCTGTTTGTTTGGCTGTAATGGTTTGAAGGCTCCCGAATAAGACATTGGATGCGGTATCTGAGCCGGTTAATGCAACTCCCAACCATCCCAACATGGTTCCGAAAAATGGATAAAGAACACCTGTTTTTGCCAGAGCCAGACCCAAAGTGGCATCTGCTCCCGAATATTTTGTCACGTAGCCAAGCCCGAGCATTGCCGCAATGGTAATCAATGAGAACCTTACCTTCCATAAGGTCTGCATGTAAATCTTCAGCATCTCAGTGATAGAATAACCTATTGCAAAGCCAGCAATTAAGCTGGCGACCAAAATGCCGGAACCTGTTGCCGAAATCCAGTTAAGTTTGAATACGGCCTCTTCGGTTTTTGCGGGTTTATCAATGCTTGGAACCGGAGCAATAGGAGGGGAACGTTTTACCATATTATGCAAATAAGATACCTGATACTCTGGTGCTGATATTGAGTTTAAGGATTTCTTAACCGTGGGAACGCCCCAGGCAAAAATAAATATGGTAAGTATTACCCATGGAGTCCATGCACGTACCATGTCTTTTGTGGAGACTGAGATAGGATCTGCAGTTGTTGGAATCACATCATCAGCTTTTGGCAATTCCCAAATTGTTTTAGGCTGCCAGAATTTAAGCAAGATGATAATCGAAACGATGGAGGCAATCGAAGCAAAAATGTCGACTAACCATGGTCCATGGTAATTTGAAACCAGAAATTGTGTCACTGCAAACGATAAGCCGGCAGTAAGGGATGCAGGCCATACACTGATCATGCCTCTGAATCCGGCCATAGCCCAGATAACCCAGAATGGAACAATAAATGAGAATAAGGGCAGCTGTCTGCCCACCATGGCAGATAACTTTAATATATCAATATCAGTTACGGCGGCAAGGGCAATGATAGGGGTTCCCAGAGCGCCAAATGCAACAGGAGCGGTATTGGCAATCAAGGAGAGTCCGCAGGCCGCCAGAGGCCTGAAACCTAGTTGTATTAATATAGCAGCTGTTATAGCTACCGGAGTTCCGAAGCCTGCCGCTCCTTCAAAAAAAGCTCCGAATGCAAATGCAATCAGAATTACCTGAATTCTCGGATCCGGAGCAATCGTTGATAAATGCATCCTGATAAGCGTGAACAATCCTTTATTCACCGTTAACTGATAGAGGAAGATAAGGTTCAAGACGATCCATCCGATAGGAAACAAGCCGTATGCACTGCCGTAAAGAGTTGTAGCGGCAACTGTCTGAACCGGCATTTGATATACAAATAGTGCAACTCCGATTGCTACTACTAAACCTAAAACAGCCGCCAAATGAATCCGTATATGAAATACGGCAATAGATCCCAGAAGAACGATTATTGGAAGTGCTGCAAGAACAGTTGATAATACAGCATTGTTTAGCGGATCATAATTTTGAGACCAGATTTGTTCCATTTCAAAGTTTTTTTTTGTTTAAATTATTTTTTAGGAAGTGTAATCTTCCATATTCTTCCACCTTCAGAGTTAGCTGTTCCATGCTCCATCACATAGATAAAATTGCCAACCAATACTGCATCCACAGGAGCATTGAAATTGTTAACTATGGTAGTTGTCTTCATGTAATAATTATCGGCCGCCGAATTATACGACATATCTAAATGCATCAGATCCCTGCCAGATTTTCTTAACAAATTGCTGCCGGGACGGTCAGAGCCCCCACCATATCTGAAAACAAATCCATCCCCCTTAAATTCTGGAGAAAGTGCATTTTTTACATCGAAAACCAAACCAAGTGGAACACTGTGAGCATTAAATGTACTCACAGTTTTTCCGGTTATATCACCATCTACAATTTTACCGCTTGCAATATCCCGGTATTCATTCGCATCAGGTCCTAAATTTTGAACACCCGGAGAAAATTTTATACCTGCTGGGACTTTCGGAAAATCAGGGTCATTCCTGAAGTATTTCACTATCCAGGCATGTGCTCCGGGTCCAATGAATGGATCTTTTGCCGGATCTGGTTCCCATGGTGAATATTGCTGTGGGTTTTCAATTCCTGCCATTTGCCATGGAAAGCCATAGTGATGTCCCTTTCGGATCCAGAACATTTCCTCCGATTGATCATAATCACCAGAATTAACTACGCCGAAAAGATTTCCTTTGCCATCGAAAGTCATATCATAGGCATTTCTGATACCTTCAGCATATAAATACCCATCTGCTTTTAACTGTGCTGCATCAGTACCTAATATTAAATTTTCAGCATTCACAGGTATTCTGAAGACATTGGAAGTCAGAGCATTATCCCTTGCATTTGGGTAAGCGCCATTGTTGTCCTGAACTTCACCATGATCTGTTCGAGCTCCTGAGTTAACATAAATGAATTTTTTATCCGGACTCACAACCAATGCGTTCCATCCATGATCAAATGTTGTGGCATTTGTTCCATATTCAACGGTATTGAATACTTCTATCAATTTAGGTTTTGAACCTAAAAGCTCATATTTTACCATTCGGCCTTTTGTTCCTTTTCCATTATTTACACTGATATTGCCGCACAAGTATAAATTATTCCCTAAAAAGGCTGCACCTTGTAGTCTGGTGATACCATGATCTTCGGCACTGAAAACTTGATGTTCTTTCGATTTTGGAGTATCAAAATTTGATATCCTGAATACATTACCATCAAAAGTTGAATACCAGAATTCTCGCGTTTTTGGGTTTTGGAGTAATCTCACACCCAGACGACCAATATTCATAACCTTTTCAACACTGATATCAGGTCGTAAGGAAACCGGAGTTTTTATTGGAGCTGCAGCTCTGGAAGCTGGGGTAGAAGCAGTTTGTTGTGCAAAACAGAAAACTGAACAAGAAAAAAACAGGGCTACAAACCCTGTTTTTTTAAAAGTGCATTGAATGGTGCCCATAAATATTTTCTAAAAGATTGAATCTATCAATTTGCTGCTGGTCTAGCTCTTGGAACATTTGGAAGTATATTCGGTTCAGCAATTGCATTTAAATTATAAACGATCTTACCCGCTCTAATAGTCATTTCAGTTTCTAAGCGGTTTTTTCCGGCAATTTTACCATCTCGGGCATAATAACCGAACTTGCCTTCCCTTAAGGTGAAGATTGCAACATCAGCCTCTGCTCCAACTGATAGGTTTCCCAGTTCAGGTCTTTTTATCTCTTGAGCAGGATTCCAAGTACTCGCTTTGATTACACTTTGAAGATCCATTCCCATTGACATAAATAATGACATAATATTTGGCATGTTTTTCATTGCATTATTCATGCTACCAGTGTGAAGGTCGGTACTGATTGAATTAGGATAAAAACCGCTTTTTATTGCAGGAGTTCCCTGATTGAAAAGGAAGCTTGATCCACCAAAACCAACGTCAAATATGATTCCCCTGTTCTGTGCTTTAATTACGAATGGTTTTACTTTATTGGTAGTTACATCAACAATAGACTCGCGCCCATTCGGACTTGTACTTCCGTTTCCGCCAAAGGCATGTGTATAAATATCGCCGGGGCGGAATTTAACGTTGAATAGGGAATCTAATGGAAGGAACGGACTTGCACCGCCAAAGTCAACAATAACCGGAAGGTTTGCAAGACGACCAGCTTCCATCAAGCGGTCAGTTGGTACCCATGTTCGACCATTGAAGTGCGCAAGTTTAAAACCAACGATATCATTGGGATATTTCTTGGCCATTTCAGCAGCTTTCTGAGGGTCCATTTCATTGATGTCGTTCTCATACTTACCACCGGACATCCCCTGACCAACAATATTTAAAAACGCAAGTACACGGGTTTGTGAACCTGCAATTGTTTGTTTTTTGTATAATTCAAACGTTTTCCATCCCGGGCTACCCGCATCCACAACAGTGGTGACACCTGCAGGGAATGTGAAACCATCGGCCGGTAAACTTGCCGGAGCATTCATATAGGCATCGCCATCATGTCCCCAGAAAAAATGAACGTGGATGTCAATTAATCCCGGAGTTACATACATACCCTTAGCATTAACAACCTGTGTACCCTGTGAGGCATCGATGTTTTTTGCCAATAGTGCAACTTTACCATCCTTGATTGCAACATCCATCGCTGTGTTGATATTGTTTTTAGGATCAATAACATGACCCCCTTTTATAACAATGTTATAAGGCTTTGGCGATTGCGCCTGAACCCCAAAGCATACAGTGAAGAGTAGAGCGAAAATAAAAAGATGTTTTTGATTCATTTTATTTGTTTTAGAATTGTTAAGTATAATTGTTTTTTATTAATTAAAATAATTTTTAGGATATTCAAATTCCAGTTTCGGTTTACACTATTATAAATCAGTGTCAATTTATGTACATATCCCCTAGTATAAGCTATCATATTTTTTTTGTTACAGAAGGATTAGTTTTTTTGACAAAATCATAGTTTAGCAAAATATTTCTTCATTAGGATTACTTTATACCTTCATACTAATTTTGATTTATACTTTTTATTTAATAGTTTTATAGACTGTATGGGTGACCAATTTAAAATTGAGGATGTACAATTGATGGATCGAATGAGGTCCGGAGATGATATTGCACTTAAGCTTATTTACAAAAAATACTGGAATCAATTATTCTCATCTGCATTTAATGTTTTGCACGACCAACAGGTTTGTGAGGATATAATTCAAGAGATTTTTATCAATCTATGGAACAAAAGAGAAATAATTGAAATTAAAGTATCTCTAAAATCCTATCTTTTCGCTTCAACCCGTTACGAAGTATACAGGCAGGTTCGTTATAGTTCAGTCCGTGAAGACCTTTTTGAGAATGTGTTTGAGCGAATGGAATCTCCTTCTGAATATGGAAATATTGAGCATCGTGAACTCCTATCCCAGATTAATTCAATTGTTGATAAGCTATCTGCAAAATGTAAGGTGGTTTATAAACTAAGCCGTGAAGAACAATTATCACATAAAGAAATTGCCTCCCAACTTGATATTTCTACCAAAACTGTTGAAAATCATTTGAATAAGGCGCTCCGACAGTTGAGAATATCCCTCGGATTGTTTTAAGTATTGTTTGTCATCTTGGTTCTTGGCTCT
>Ga0105054_10005528_pt1 | contig 18114 bp, 8 predicted proteins | sample BON02_FD_78091 | JGI IMG/M metagenome (GOLD analysis project Ga0105054, IMG submission 78091) | Freshwater microbial communities from Lake Bonney liftoff mats and glacier meltwater in Antarctica - BON-02 (megahit assembly) | ecosystem: Environmental > Aquatic > Freshwater > Ice > Glacier...
AAACTCGGGTTTTTTAAAAAAAGGCGCTAGCGTTTCCCGGGACTCGCGGCTTGTCTCGCCGCGCCCGACTCCTTTCCTCGCGCACAACCATCATTGTCGCTCTCATTTTCAACGCGCGTCCTCCATCTGCCTCTCTGTCTCTTGCGCGCGCGCGCCCCGTGTCACACACGATGAAAATGACGAGATGCACGCCCCCGCCCCGACCCTTGGGTGTCGCCGCCGCCCCCCGTCTTGGGAAAAAAACCAAGAGACGGAAAAAAATGCAGCGCGTCTCCCTCGCCTGCCCGGCGGTGCATGGCTCACATGCCGCGCACCGTCCTGGCGACCTCCTGCGCCCCCCGGACCGTCGCGACGACAAAGGCGAGCACCACGCCCAGCGCGCTGAGCGCCAGGCGCGCGCCTACGCGCAGCGACGCCAGCGCCAGGAACAGCGGCGCGCGCAGCAGCGCGCCGACCGCGCGCGACAGCGGCTCGGACAGCAGGGCCGCGACGGCGCCGCCGCAGGCGCCGCCCGCCAGCGAGGCCGGGTTGGCGGCGGGCTGGGCGAGCGACAGGGCGGCCAGGGCCGCGACGGTCGCGAGGCCCGCCGGGGTCCCCAGCGGGGGCAGCATGCGCTCGGGCAGCCGGCCCAGCGCCGGCACCGCCCGCCCCGCCTCGAGCGCGGCAAACAGCTCGAGCGCGCGCGCGGCCTCGGGGTCGAGGCCGGACGCGGGCGCCCCGGGGTCGGTCTCGCCGTCGGCCGGGGCGGACGTGTCGGCGGCGGCGGCGGCGTCCGAGGCGTCGGCCGCGTCGTTGTCCGCGCCCGCTACCGCCTGCGCCGCTGCCGCCGCGGCCGCCGCCGCGGCCTCCCGCCCGCTGGCTGCTCGGCCGCCGGCCGCCGCCGCCGCCGCCGCCGCCATCCTCGCCTCGAGGCCGCCGCCGCCGCCGCCGCCGCCGTCGCCGCCCGCCGGCGGCGCGCCCGCGAGCGCCCGCTCGCGCCGCCACGCCCGCCGCAAGCGCAGCGCGAGCACCGTCCACGCCACGTGCATGCCGACCACGGCGCCCGGGCCGGCGAGCACGACGGCGGAGGCGGGGCCGCCGACGCCCTGCTGCAGCAGCAGCAGCAGCGCCCACCCGCCCGCGAGGCACGCGCCGGCCGACGACAGCGCAAAGGCGGCGAGCGCGGCGCCGGCGCCGCCGCCGCGCGGCGCCGACGCCTCGATCCACCAGGCGGCGTCGGCGAGGCCGCGCGCGACCAGCGCCCCGCCCACGAGCCCGCTGCCGAGCAGGCCCGACGACAGGAGGCGCCACCATGCCGCCGCGCCCGCAGCCGTGGCCGCTGTCGCGCCCGCGCCCGCAGCCGCGCCCGCCGCCGCGCCCGCTGCCGCGCCGCCCCCGGCCCCCCACCACCCGCCAGACCCGAGCGCGTTGTACTGCAAGAGCGCGGTCGCGGGGGTCTCCGGATACGTCCACAGGCTGGCGCGCACCGCGGGCCACGCCTCGAGCGGCCCCGCCTGCCCGACGTACTCGGCCAGCGGGGCGAGCAGCGGCCACCACTGCGCCAGCAGCGCACCGGCCGACAGCGCGCCGAGCAGCAGCGCGCTGGCGCTGAGCGCGGCGGCCCGGACGGCGCGGTCCAGCTCTTCGCGCCGCCGCCGCCGCCGCTGTTCCGCCTGGCCGCGCCCCCAGTCCTCCTCGTCCCCCTCCTCCTCCTCGTCCTCCCCCTCCTCCTCCTGGCCGATCGCCGCCGCCGCCGCCTCCGCCGCCGCCGCCGCTCGCCGCCGCCGCCGCGCGCTCGGCCGAAGGCTCGGCGGCGGCGGGCGCGACGCCTCGCGCAGCAGCCGCAGCAGGCGCTGGACAAAGGGCCGCGGCGGCGGCGGCGGCGGCTGCTCGCTAATGCTCCCGCCCCCCTCGTCCGGCCGTCCGCCTCGCGCGCCGCCCGGGCTCTCAAACTCGCGCAGCGCGCGGAGCAGGCGGCGGCGCTGCTCCGCGGCCGCGCGCTCGACCTCGACCGCCTCGGCGAGCGCGTTCTCGGCCCGCCGCACGGCGATCTCGCGCACGCGCGCCTCGAGGTCCGCGGACGTGGTCCCGCTGCTCTTCCTGCCGCTGCTGCTGCTGCTGCTGTTTGTAGCTGGGGGGTTGTTTTCGGGGCCCCTTGCAACGTCGTCGCTCGGCCCCGGCCCGGGGGCGGCCGCCGACGCTGCCGCCGGCGCCGGCGCCGGTCGCCGCCGCGCCGTCGGCGGCGGCCGCGGCCGCGCCGTCGTCGCCCTTTTGCTGCTCGCTGCTGCCAGTGATGGGCCTCGCCGAGGCGAGACGGCGGGCGGGGCCGGATGCATCATCGCGGCCTGCATAGGGCCCGCCAAGGGATGTTGTTTGGATGCGCGCGCGGAAGGAAGGGAGGAGAGGCAGAGTGTGTGGGCGAGGGGGGTCTCGTTTGGGTGTCGGCGCGCGCCCCCGCCTGCGTTTCGCGAGTGCAAGAAGTGGGGGCGAGACGAGAGCAACGTTGTGTGTGATTGAACCTATTCGTTGTGTTTAAGATTAGAGGCCGGAGCAAAACGAACAAGGGGGGCGCCACGCTGACGGCGCGCCAGAAGCGCCGTCGGCGTGGCGCCGGGAAGCGACCACCATCGCGCGGCCGCAGAGATCAAAAGTCCGCGCGACCCAATACGAGCCTCCCGCGCCCTCCCTCCACCCCCCCCCCAACCTGGGCTACCGCGCCGGCACCCCCCCGGCCCGCACCACCGCCGCCAGGCGCTCCAGGCACCGCGCGCACTCGGCGCGGTACCCTCCGCCCCCCCCTCCGCCGCCAAACAGATTCAGGTGGTTGAGATAGTGGTACAGCTCGTACAGCGCGCTGCGCGCGTCAAAGCCGGGCGCGCGCGGGCGCAGGGCAAAGTAGGCGGCCCAGAATTCGGGCGCGAAGCCGCCGCACCACTGCATGCCGAACTCGGCCTCGCTGTGGCCGTAGTAGGCGGCCGGGTCGAACACGGCGGGCACCAGCGTTCCTCCTTGCCCCCCCTCGCGGGCGGCGCCGTAGTTGCCGCTCCACAGGTCTCCGTGCAGCGCCGACGGCGCGAGCCGGCCCTCGAGGCTACCGCCCGGGCCGTAGTCGCGGAACAGCAGCGGCAGATTGTCCAGCACGGGCTGCGCGGCGGCCGACAGCGCGGGGTCGGCGGCCAGGCGCAGCTGCGGCAGCAGGCGCCGGTCGCGGTAAAAGTCGGGCCACGAGTCGCTCCAGCCGTTGAGCTGGGGCGTGCCGCCGATCGTGTTGTCGACGGGAAAGCCAAACTGGGGGGCGCGCGCGGCGGCGGAGGAGGAGTAGGGGGAGGAGGAGGAGTCGGGGCCGCCGGCGGGCGGCGGGGACAGTGGCGTCGTCGGCGGCGGCACGGGCGCGCCGTGCACCCGCGCCAGCGCCTCGCCCAGGCGCGCCTGCAGCGTCCGCCCGTCCCCCCCTCGTCCCCCTCCGCCCCCCCCGCTCAGGTCGAGGTGCTCCATGACGATAAAGGCCTCGCCGCCGGCGCCACGACCAGCGCCGCCGCCGCCGGACGACGAGGACGCCGAGGACGGCGCCGCCGCCGCGGCCGCCCGCCCGCCGAAAAACACGCGGGGGACCGCGAGGCCGGCGCCCGACACGTCCGAGGCGTCGCGCAGGGCGTTGAGGCCGAGCATCTCGCCGCGGAACATTTCGGCCGCGGCCGCGCCGCCGCCCGCCGTCTTGGCGAAGAACCGGGCGCCGTCCCGCGTCTCGAGCAACAGCTGCTCCGCCCACTGGCTGCTGCCCAAGCGGCGCTCGGCGACGACGGGGCCGTGTACCTGCGAAAGGGGGGAGCTGTCGAGCCAGGCGGCCGGGGCCGACGAGATCGAGGCGGCGCCGGCGGCGGCCGAGCGCAGCGAGGGCCTGGGCTGCTGCAGCTGCGGAGCCATCCGCGCGCCTGGGAGCGCGGACGCCATCCCAAAGAAGAACCGAGAGACCTGGAGGTGAGTGATTGCAAAAAGGACGGCAAACGCAAGAGGAGCGAGGCAGGGCGCGCGCGCGCAATCCAACAAGCGCTTGTGCGGCTGTTCCTGCGACCGGTGAGATCCACGCGGGAGAGGGGGCGGGGGAGCTCACACTGCTCATGTCGCTGCTGCTCGGAGACCGAGGACCTTTTTGGGCGCGTGCCGGTAAACCGCCCGACAGCGGCGTCGTCCGCCGCCGCTCGACGGCACCGCAACTCGTCTCGAAAACGCGTGGCGGTTTGCGCGCGCACGCACGCGCACACGCAACGAACGTCAAGCAGCGCAACATACATCATTCCGAGCACGCCGGCCTTCTCGCGACGTCGCGACAACCCCCAAAAGAGAGACGACAGGACGATCAAACCGCCTCCCTCTCGTCATTCGCGCGCGAGCGAGCCATGGCGCGGCCCTCCGCGGTCAGCGAGGTGGAGCTCCACCCGCTGGTGCTGCTGAGTGTGGTCGACCATTACTACCGCGTGGTGAGCAGACGGCGCGCGCGCGCGCGCACACGAAAACATGCAGCTGTTCCCCCCCCCACCTCTTGTCCGCCCGGAAACGTCGCCGCCGACGCCGCCGATTGACGCCGACGCTCCCCCCAAAAACACGCGGCCCCCTCCAAACCCACAAAACAAAACAAAACAAAACAGGCCAAGGACACGAACAAGCGCGTCGTCGGCGTCCTCCTCGGCGAGTACGGCAAGGGCGGCCACATCGACGTGACCAACTCGTTCGCCGTGCCCTTTGAGGAGCAGGCGGCGGCGCCGGGCGGACCGGCCGCCGGCGACAAGGGCGCCGGCGGCGACAAGGGCGGCGACAAGGGCGCCGGCGAGGACGGCGTGTTTTTCTTCGACCACTCGTACCTGGGCGCCATGTACGCCATGTTCAAAAAAGTCAACGCGCGCGAGCGCGTGGTCGGATGGTACTCGACGGGGCGCATGCGGCCGTCGGACCTGGCCATCCACGACCTGGTGCAGCCCTTTTGCGACGAGGGGCTGGCCGAGGCGGCGGCGGCCTCGGCGCACGACGCGGCGGCGGCGGCGGCGGCGGCGGCAGACGCGGCGGCGGCGGCGGCGGCGGCGGCGGCGGCGGCGGCGTCTGGCGGCGGCGCGGCGTCGGCGGGCGCCGACGCCGCCGCCGCCGCCGCCGCCCTCGCCGCGGCCGCCGCGTCCGCCCCCCCGCTCTCGCGCCCGGCCGTCTTCGTCACCTGCGACGTCCGCCCCGCCGCCGTTGGCCTGCCCTTTGCCGCCTACGCCGCCGTCGACGAGGCGCGGCCCGACGGCACCGAGCGCAGCCGCCGCGCCTTCTCCAGCGTGCCCGTGCGCGTCGGGCAGACCGAGGCCGAGGCCGTCGGCGTCGAGCACCTGCTGCGCGACGTGCGCGACGCCACCCTCAGCGAGCTGTCGGCCGACGTCGGCGCCAAGCTCTCGGCCCTGCGCGGCCTGTCGTCGCGCCTGGACGAGGTCCGCGCTTACCTCCAGGCGGTGCAAGAAGGGAAACTGCCCGCAAACGCGCAGGTGCTCGAGCTGCTGCAGGCGGCGTACGGGCTCTTGCCGAATTTGCAGGCGGCGCCGCTGGGCCGGGCGCTCGCGACGCAGAGCAACGACATGATGGCGGCGCTGTACAGCGCGTCGCTGGCACGGTCGGTGCTGGCGCTGCACCGGCTGATCGACAACAAGGAACGGCGGCTGTGGGCCGAGCGCGAGCGGGGCGCGCGCGAGCGCGAGCGCGCCAAGCGGGCGGCGAACGCGGCGGCCGACAAGGACAAGGAAAAGGACAAGGCGGCGGCGGGCGCGGACAAGAAGTCTGGGGGCGACGCGGCGGCCGATGCGGACAAGTGAAAGGGGGGGGGTCGGTTTTGGGCGGTCGGGGGAAGTGTAGAGAGGTCGCAACAAGAACGAAACGACCGCGTGTGCGTCGGGCGGAGAAGGCGCTCCGCCGCTGCCGCCGCCGTCGCCGCTCTCTCTTCTTGTCTGCGCTGCTCGTCGCCGCGTGCCACGCGAGACTCAAGCGAGCCCCGCACTAGGTACATCCTGTCCTCCTGATCAGACCCCCGCCATTGGCGCCCCTCTCCCCTCTCTCTCTACTGAGCAGACGTCTCGTCTAGTCGCGGAACGAAAAGCACCATCATGCACCAGCTGCGCGCCCACGGCCCCGCGGCCGCCGGTGCGTGCGATCTATTCAGGGAGGGATACAGAGAGGGCGCGGCGTGCGTCTTCTGCCGTGCCTCCGCCCCTCTACATTGGGGCGGAAGACACACTTCTCTCCAAAGCCCTGTTTTCACACGTGCCCCTCCCAGACAACCGCCACGGATCGGCCCACGCGCACGTCGTCTGCATATGGAACTCTTCTGACACGCCCCTCCATGATGCCACCACCGCCTCCCCGTCGATCGCACGCACGCATCCATCACATCACATCACCCCCAAAAAAACACAGCGACGACAACGCCGACGACGCGGGGCGCCCGCCTCTCGGGTGTTCCTGGGGCGGCGCGCCGCCGCCGCGCGCCGCCCCGCCCGGCCCCGCCGCCGCCGGCCGCCGTCTCGACCGCCGCCGAGTCCTTCCAGATCCAGGGCGCGCCGGACCTCATCCCCGACGGGCCCTGGGAGAAGATCCCGGGTGGCGGCGTCACCTCCGCCAAGGGATTCCTCGCGACGGGCGCCTACGGCGGCCTGCGCGCCGCAGGCGTCAAGGCCGACCTCGCGCTGGTCGTGGCGGAAGACCCCGCGGGCGCGGTGGCCGCGGGAACTTTTACGACAAACGTCATGTGCGCGGCGCCCGTGCTCTTCTGCCGCGACGCCCTGGGCGACGGGGGAAAGGCCGGGCGCGCGGGCGTGCGCGCGGTCCTGGCCAACGCTGGGCAGGCCAACGCGGCGACGGGGGACCAGGGGTATGCCGACGCGGTGGCGTGCGCAGAGGCGGTCGCCGCGCTGCCGCTGTTTGCCGGCGGCGGCGCCGCCGTTTCCGCAACGCCGCCCTGCTCGCCGCGGGACGTGCTGCTCCTGTCGACGGGCGTGATCGGCCGGCGCATCAAGATGGACGCCATGCTCGCCGCCATCCCCCAGCTGCCCGCGTCCCTCGGCGCCACGCCCGCGGACGGCCGCCGCGCCGCCGTCGGCATCACGACGACCGACCTAGTCAGCAAGGAGGGGGCGCTTCGGCTGGCGCTGCCGGATTCCAAGGCAGTAGTGACGGTCGGCGGCATGGCCAAGGGCAGCGGCATGATCCACCCAAACATGGCGACCATGCTCGCCGTGGTCACGTGCGACGCGTCCGTGGCCCCGGGGGCGTGGCGGGAGATGCTGGCGCGCGCGTCGGACGCCTCGTTCAACGCGATCACCGTCGACGGCGACACGAGCACCAACGACTGCGTTGTCGGCCTGGCGTCGGGCAAGGCCGGCGTCGTTGCGTCGTCCTCCTCTCCTGCTTCTTCTTCCTCTTCTTCCCCTCCCGCAGACCTCGCGACGATGCGGACCATCACGGACGCCGGGTCCGCCGACGGCCGGGCGCTCGAGGCGGCGCTCACCGCGCTCCTGCAGGGCCTGGCAAAGTCGATCGCCTGGGACGGCGAGGGCGCCACCGTTTTGGTCGAGGTCGAGGTGGCGGGGGCTTCGTGCGGCGCCGACGCGAGAAAGGTCGCGCGTTCGGTCGCGGGCTCGTCGCTGGCCAAGTCGGCCATCTTCGGGGGGGACCCCAACTGGGGCCGGCTCGCGGCCGCGGCGGGCTACTCGGGCGTGATGTTCGACCAGGGGGACCTGGGCGTGCGCCTCGGGGACACGCCGCTGATGGCGGGAGGGCAGCCGCTGGCGTTTGACAAGGCGGCGGCGTCCAAGTACCTCAAGGACGCGGCGGCCGTGCACGGGACCGTGCGCGTGGGCATCACCGTGGGCACGGGACCGGGCACGGGCATGGCGTGGGGGTGCGACCTGTCGTACGACTACGTCAAGATCAACGCCGAGTACACCACCTAGCCGTGTATTGAGTTGTTTCATTTTTGAGGGAGCGATTTTCTCGCGATTTTTTTTTCGGTCCTTTTTTTGTCGTTTTTCCTTTTGTCGTCGGGGCGGCAATCCAATCCTTCCGGAACTTGGTCTTGTGATTTTTACAACTTCTTGCGCTCCTTTCAACGCCGCTCTCAGCCGCCCGCCCTGGCCCCGACGCCGTGGCACTCGAGCAGCACGAGCCCCTCGCTGCCCGGCTCCCCGGCCTCGTAAGCAAACCCCGCCCGCCGTGCCGCCGCGGCCGCGCGCTCGCGGCTCCCCTCGACCGGCACCAGCCGAAACTGGGCTCCCCGTACAGTCTTGTGCCCCCCCTCAGCGCCTCCCAGGTTCGCCGCCCACGCCGCCGTCACCTGCTCCGCCACCGCCACCGCCGTCCGCGCGTGCAGCGACAGCGGCGCCGCGCAAAGCACCCGCGAAGGTCTTCCCTGTCCGCCGCCCCCGCCCCCCGCTCTGCCCCCGCCGCCCGCCAGCGCCGCAAGCACCACCACCTGGTCCGCCAGCCACTCGTCCGCGGCGCACCCCGAGCACAGCTGCCGCGCGAGGGCGCGTCCGCAGGCGGCGCCCATGTCCTCGGCGCGCAGCCCGCGCTCGCCCGACGCGGACGACCCCAGCAGCTGCGGCGGCGGCCGACGGCCGCCGCCGCCGGGGCCGCCGTCGGGGCTGGCGGCCGCGGCGATCGCGGCGACGCAGGTAATCCCTGCGCCGTCGCCCACAGCCAGGTCCGAGCCCGCGGGCAGGTGCTCGGTGTGCAGGCGCACGCTAGGGGGCGGCGGGCAAATGCGTCCATCTGCCGCCGCCTGCTCCGCGAGCGCGGCCAGGGCGGCGCGGATGGGGCCGGCGGCGGCCTCGGCCGCGCGCCGCGCGGCGTCGGGCGGCACGCGCCCGGCGGAGAAGGCGTAGACGTCGACCGACGCGACGCCCCCGGCGGCGCGCTCCGAGAGGTGCGTGAGAGGGGGGAGCGAGGCGCCGGGGGCCAGGGCGCGCACGCGCAGGGCCGCCTCGCCGCCTCCGCGCGGGAAGAACCCGCGCCTGGCGAGGGAGAGGCTGATTGGGGGCGGGAGGGGGCGCTCGGCGCTGCCTTGCTGCTGCTGCTGCTGCTGCTGAGACTGCTGCGGCTGCTGCTGCTGCCCCCCCTCCTCTTCCTGGGCCGCGGCGAGCCAGGCGTTCAGCGTGGGCGTGAGCACGCGCTGCAGGTACCCCACGGGAGGCGCGTGCGAGGCGTCGGTGCCGCCGCGCATCACCACCCGCGACCAGACGGCCTTTGCCTCGGCCTCGGCCTGGCCGCCGCCGCCGCCCTCCTTGGCGTGCTCGTCCTCCCCGCCCTCGCGCCGCCGACGCCGCGCCAGTAGCAGCAGCGGCAGCGCCTGCTGCGCCAGCAGCGTGCAGCTGCCCGCCGTGCCCGTGTCGGCCTCGTACGCCTCGCCCGCCACGGGGCTCCCTGCTCCCCCTCGTCCCCCCGGCGCAAACCGCACCGCCGTCGAACGCGGCTCGCACCCCTCGAGCAGCGCCGTTCCCGCGGCCGCGTTACCCGCGCCGCCGCCGCAGATGCGCGCCGCCAGCCTCAGCCCGGTCGCGTGCTGCGGCGACAGGCCCGGCTTGGGGCGGCCCGCGCGGATGCGCGTGACGGCGAGCGGCGTGCCCAGCGCGCCCGACAGCGCCACGGCGTTGCGCAGGATCTGTCCGCCGCCCTCGAGCATCGCTCCGTCGATGTGGGCGGTGCCCGGCGGGAAGGAAAAGGACGGGGCGGTGGTAGTGGCGGTGGTAATGGCGGGGCCTGGTCCAGCGGCGGCAGCGGGGACGGGCGGCGAGGGCGCGGCGGCGGCGGCGGCGGCAGCGGGCGCGGGCGGCGAGGGCGCGGCGGCGGCGGCGGCGGCAATTGGGCCGGCCCGTGGCGTGGTCATGGCGCCGCGTGTTCGCGCGCGCGCGCGGTGTGTGTGTACGATATGCGTCGCGTCTTCGTCGTGGTGGTGCGGTGTGTCCCCCTTGTTGGTCGTGTTTTTGGCGGCCGATGGCGGTCGTCGATGTCGCAAATGCTAGGGGGGGGGGAGGGAGAGCTTCTCCTCCTCCTTTGCGACGCAGCGTACCCCACCTCCCAACAAGGAAAGCCCGGTTGTTGTGTGCGCGATTGGTCGGGGTCGCCAGGTTCGCGCGGCTCAATCTGGGCGGCGCGCTGGCGATCAACGGGGAGGCTTGTCGGGCCGCGCGATGGCCAACGCGCGCGCCCAGGCCGCCGCCGTCGCGGGCCTGGAAGACCCCGCACTGCTGGTGGTGCGCCCGCAGCGACACCGGGCAGTGGTCCGCCAACAACGGCCACCGCCTCTGCAGCGCGTGCCGCATTTCCTTCAGGGACGCGCCGGCGGCCGACCGCCCGAACAGGCTGTGCAAGAAGGGGTGCAAGGGGTGCGCCATGGTGAAGCGCCGGTGGTAGGAGGAGGACGAGGACGAGGACGAGGAGGAGTAGGGCGACGACGGGGACGACCAGGGCGAGGAGCACCCCCCCCCCCAAAAATGCTGCCTTGCCTTGCTGGCGCGCGAGCCGAGGTCGGCGGCGGGTGGGAGGGTCATGTGGGGTTGATTGGTGTGCATGCGATTGTGAGCCGATCGACACGGCAAGGGCCAGGCGGGAAGGGCCAGGCGGGGGGAGAAGCTCCGGGGGGAGAAGCTTGGAGCGGCGATCGGCGTCGGCGTCGGCGCCGGCGTCGGCGCCGCGGGCGCACTGCACGCAGCATTTTGCCCCTGCGTCCGCCTTTCGCTCTTATGCCACAATCGCGCACCATCGCCGACACCGTACGCATCAACACACACGTACACCAACCAATCGGGCGACTGCAACGACGCGCACGCAACAACACGCGGAAGAGAGGTTTCTGCGACGCCAACACGATACGAACACGCCCGCCGACGCCTCCTCCCATCAACTGGCCGACCCCCACTCCGCCATGGCCTGCGAGGCCGCGGTCCCGGCATCGGCCGCTGAGGACAGAGCCGAGCATCATGGCGTCGCCACCGCCGCCGACCCCGCCGACAACGGCGACGCACGAGCGCCGCCCGAGGCAGCCCCGGCGCCAGCCGACGACGCCGACGACGACGCCGACGACGGCGACAACGACGGCGAGCCCGCCCCCGCCGCCCCAAAGAACCCCCCGCGAGACCCCGACTGCGGCCAGTGCGGCACCGCCGGCTCGGGCAGGTACCGCTGCCCGGGCTGCGGCGCGCGCTCGTGCAGCGCCGCGTGCGTGAGCGCGCACAAGGCTGCCGCGGGGTGCCCGGGCCGGCGCGACCGGCAGGCCTTCCTGCCGCTGGCGTCATTCACGGACGCGGCGCTCGTGTCGGACCTCAAGTGGCTCGAGGAGGTGCAGCGCGCGGGCGACAACGCGCGCCGGCACCGGCCGCCGGCCCCCCGGCGCGAGCTTCCCCCCCCGCTGGCGGGCCTGGCGCACCAGGCGCGGCTGCGCGGCTGCCGCCTGCTGCTGCAGCCGCCGGGCATGGCGCGGCGGCGCGGCAACACGACGCGGTACGACTTTCGGGGGCGAGCGATCCAGTGGCGGGTGGAGTGGAGATTCGTGGTGCCGCTGCTGGACGACGCGGAAGGGGGGGCGGACGGCGGGGGCGGCCACGGAGGAGGAGCAGGGGGGGCGTCGGCGTCGGCGGCGGCGGCGGCGGCGTTGGCAGCGGCGGCGCCCGAGCAGCAGCAGCAGCAGCCGCCCGGGCAGCCGCAGCAGCAGCAGCGGCAGCGGCAGCAGCCTCGCTTCGACGTCCTGGCCACGGTCTGCGACGACCGCTTCGACGAGCGCGAGCCCCTCTGGCGCGCGCTGGCGGGCCACCTGACCTACGACCCCACGCTCAAGGCCGCCGGCGGGGGCGTCGGGCGAGGGGGCCAAGGCGGCGGGAGCGGGCCTGGCGGCGGCGGCGGCGGCGGCGCGCAGGCCGTGGCGCTGCGCGAGTTTGCAGAGGTATGGCGCGAGGCGCGCGGGCTGCTGGTCGCCGGGGAAGAGGGGGAGCGGGCGGACGAGCAGCGGCAAACCGAGCGGCAGCAGCAGGAGGAGGCGCCGCCGCCCGGTCCGGACGACGAGGGGCCGCCGGCCGCTGGCGCCGACCAAGACGAGGAACGGGCGGCTGCAGCAGCGGTGGCGGCGGCAAGTGACGAGGCCGCGGTGGTGTCAACGTTTGCCGGCGCAACCCCCCCGGGCGACGGCGACGGCGACGAGGGCGCCACCCCCCAGCGGCCGCCGCCGGCCGCCCCTCCCGGGCCCGCACCGACGACCCAACAACAGCAGCAGCAGCACCAGCAGCACCAGCAGCACCAGCACCAGCACCAGCAGCAGCAGCACCACCACCACCAAAACCACCACCCGGCAACCCCCCGGTCCCGCGCGTCGGGCCTCGGCCGCCTGGCCGTGTTCGCGCGCAAGCTGGCCGGCAGCCCCGCGAGCGACGCGCGCTGGCACCCCGTCGACCTGCGGCAGGGGCTGCGGGCGGCGCTCTGCGGCGGGCGCGCCGTCGTCGAGTTCCCGACGCTTTGGGTGGCGCTGAGGGGGAAGGGGTGGGAGGCCGGGCGGGGCGGCGGTGTCGGGGGCGCGGAGGGCGCGGAGGGCGAGGAGGGCGGGGAGGACCCGGCGATCGCGGCGGCGTTCCCGCGGGCGCAGGCGGACGGGGGACCGCCGGAGGAGGCGGCGGCGGCGGCGGCGGCGGCGGCGGCGGTGGGAGCGGCGGCGGCGTCAGGCGCCCCTGCCCGGGGGGGCCCGTGGTCTGCGGCAGCGGATGTGGCGGGAAGGTCCGCGCCCCCCGCGCACCCGCTCATGCAGCAGCCGTACCAGCACGGCCAGCAGCAGCAGCAGCGGCAGCCCTTCCAGGCCGGCGGGCGCGGCGGCGGGCGAGGCGGTCGGGGGGACGGCCACGGGCGCGGCGGCGGCGGCCGCGGCGGCGGCGGGCGCTTTGCGGGCGGGCGCCGAGGCGGAGGGCGCGGCGGCCGGGACGGCGGCGGCGGGCGCGGAGGGCGCGGAGGCAGCAGCAGCCTCGGCGGCGGTGGCTGGCGCCCGCGCGACGACGGCCCCTCGCCGGCGCCGGCGGCCAACAAGCGCCCGCGCGGCCCCGGCGACGCGGACGCGGCAGCAGCGACGGCAGCAGCAGGCGGCGGCGACGAGCACGACGGTGCCTTCCCGCCCCCGCCAGAGGGCGCGCCACGCTACTACTACGCAGAGTGGGGGGCCGGCGGCGGCGGCCAAGGCGGCGGCGGCCAGGGCGCGGGCGCGGGCGCCGACGGCGACGGAGAGCTGCTCGCGGGCCTTGACGACGACTGAAAGCGGTGCGGTGCGATGCGTGGGGTGGGGTGTGTTGTTGCCCCGTTGATGCTCCCTTGATGACTTCGTCCTGACATGCGGTGGTGGTTCGACGTGCCATAGGTGCGCCTGTTTTACAAAAAAATGGTGGGGGGGCGCAAAGAGGGCGCTTACCCCTCCTCTCCTTTTCTCGCCGACAATGAAATCTTTTGCCCCCGCGGACAATCAGCGTCGTGTTGCCGTCGTCGTCGTCGTCGTCGCCGTCGCCGTCTGTCGCCATCTTGTCTGTCGTCTCTCGTCTTGTCTCTCTTCACCGCCGCAAGACCACGCGCTGCCGCAGCTCCACGAGCACCTTGAACGCCTCCTCCGCCCACGCGCGCGACCGCGGGTCGCTGCCCGCCGGCTGCTTGTCCGGGTGCAGGCGCAGCAGCGCCGCCTTGAGCGCCGCCGCCACGGCCGACGGCGACGGCGGCGGCCACAGCGGCGGGCACGGCTCGCCGAGCAGGCCGAGCACGCGGGCGGCGTCGCCCGCGCGCGAGGCGTGGCCGACCAGCCCGTCGATCTCGGCGCGCGCGCGGTGGCGGTGGCGCACGCGCGCGCGCTCGAGGGAGGCCGCCTCGAGCTGCGAGCGCTGGTGCTCCTGCAGTCGGGCCTCGACGCGCGCGCGCAGCTGCAGGCTTTCGCCCGGCCTCGCGCCCGCCGCCGCCGGGTTGCCGTTGCCGTTGCCGTTGCCGCTGCCGTTGCCGTTGCCGTTGCCGTTGGCGGCGGGGTTGGCGGCGGCGGCGGCAGCGGCGGCGTAGGCGGCGGGCGGAGGCGCGGGAGCGTGCGGCTGCTCGGGCGCGGACGCGTCGTCGTCGTAGGTGCGCCGAGCAAAGGGCGGGGCTGACGGGCGGGCTGTGGCAGCGGCTGCGGCTGCGGCGACGGCGGCCGCTGCGGCGTCGGCGGCGGCGGCAGTGGCGGCCCTGGCCCTTGCGGCCTCGGCGGCGGCCTGGGCGGCCTCGGCCTCAGCGCGCTCGCGGCGCCGGCGCTCGCGCTCGGCGGCCGCCTCGGCGCGCTGCCGCTCGACGACGGCCTGCCGCGCGCGCCACTCGGCCTCCTCGAGCGCGGCCTGCCTCTGGCGGTCGAGCCGCGCGCGCTCGCGCGCGCCCGCGTCGCCGCCGTCGCCGCCGCCGTCCTCTGCGCCGCGGGCAGAGGCGCCGCCGCCGGGGTGGCGGTCGGGGAACGCCTCGTCGCCGTCAGAGGTTGCCCCCTCGCCGTCGCCGCTCTCGCCCTCGCCCCAGTCGTCGTCCTCGTCGTCCTCCTTGTCCTCGTCCGACCACCCGCCGCCATAGGGCGCGGCGCTGGCGCGGCGGGCGGCGCCCGCGGCGGTCCCGGCGGTCCCAGCGGTGGTCGGGGCCCTAACGCGCGCGCGCGCGGGGCCGGCGGCCGCGCCAGAAACGTTGGGCGCGAAGTGGCCGTAGGCGATGTCTGGGTCGCGGTCGGGGGCGGCGGCGGCCGCGGCGGCCTTCTGGCCAGGCGTGGCCGCCCGCTGCCGCGTGGGGCGAGCCCTTGCCTGCGGCTGCTGCTGCTGCTGCTGCTGGGGAGCGGGCTCGGCAGGCTGCGTGCGCGCCCGGGACGCGCGAGCGCGCGGCGCCGAGTCCTGCTGCTGCTGCGCCTGCTGCGCCTGCTGCTGCCGCCGCGGCCCCCCCTGCTGCTGCTGCTGCTCAGGCCGCCCGGGTGCGGCCCCCGCCCCCGCACCCGCCCCCTCGCGCATGAAGCGCGTGTAGTCGGCCTGGTAGCGCGCGCGCTGCTCGGGCGTGTAGCGCTCGCGCTCCGCCGACAACTCGCGCGCTGCCGCGTCGGTCGGGCAAAACTTGGTGCGCAGGCGGCGCGCGGTGCCGTCCGGCGGCTGCGGCTGCGGCTGCGGCTGCGACGGCCGCTGCTGCTGCTGCGCCTCGCCGGGCGGGCTTGTGGCGTCGTCGTCGCCGTCGGCGGCGTGGGCGGCGGCGGCCGCGGCCGTCTCGTCCGCAAAGCCGTAGGCGGCCTCCGGCGGCGCGCGCCGCGGCTCCTCCGAGGAGTCGCTGCTGGCGAGCGCCGTCGACCCCCCGCCCTCGCTCGCCGGCGCGTCGTCGCTGTGCGGGCGGAGCGGCGCGGGGGCCGCCGCCGAAAAGGGGCAGGGGTTGCGCGCTCGCCCGTCGGGCTGCTGCTGCGGTTGAGGAGGCGGCGACGGCTGTGCGGCGGCGGCGGTGGCGGCGGCGGCGGCAGACGGGGCGCGGCGGCGGCGCAGCGGCGGCGAGGCAGGCGGCGGCGGCGGCGCGGCATCGGCGTCGGTGGGGGCGGCTCCGGCGGCGGCAGCAGCAGCAGCTACGGCCGCAGCGGCAGCCCCGGCCGCGGCGGTCCGTGCGCCGTCCTTGCCGCCGCCTGCGCCCTCCCCGCCGCGCGACGAGCGCTTGCCGCGCACGGGCGCGGCGGGGTAGGGCGCGTCAGTCGGCTCGGGCGGCGGCCGCGGCGCCGTCGGGGTGCCGCCGCCGTCACCGCGCCCCTCTGCCGCCGCCCCCTCAGCCGCCGCCGCGGCCGCCGTCGCCGCCGCCGCCGCTCCTTCTGCTGCTGCCGCTGCGGGCCCTCGGCTCAGCTCGCCCAAGAAGCGCTCCATGAAGCGGTCCATCGCGGCGCGCACCACGAGCTCCGGGTTTGCCGGCGGCGCCCTTGCTCCCCAGCTGCTGCCGCCCGCGCCGCCGCCGCCGCCGCCGGGCCCCCCGGCCGTGGCCGCGGCGGTGGCCGCTGCAGCAGCAGCCGCCGCCAGCGCCGCGACGGCAGCCCTGTCGGCCTCGGCCTCGCCGGCCGCAGCTGCCTGCCCCCCTCCGCTCGGCAGGCCCGTCACGCCGGCCCCGACCAGATGGGCCGCCTGGCGCGCCGCGCGCGCCGCGCGCGTCCAGAGGGCGTCGGCGCCGCCCGCGCCGCCGTCCGCGCCGCCGCCCGCGGCCGGCGGCGGCGGCCCCGCCCGCCGCAGCGCCGCCGACAGGCCGCGCGCCGCGGCGGCGGCCTCGACCAGCGCCCTGGCGAGCTCGGCGCCCGCGCGGGCGGCGTCCGCGACCTCGGCGGCGCCGGCGGACCGGTGGGCGCCGGCGGGGGGCGCGCGCTGCTGCTGCTGCTGCTGCTGCTGCTGCTGCTGCCAAGTGGCGCGGACGTCGCGGCCGAGCGGCGACCAAGCCCCGCCTCCCCCGCTGCTCGCGCCGCCCTGCGCCCCCCCCCGCTCGCCGCGCCCGCCCTCGGGCGCCGGCGTGAATCTCGAGGGATTGCGCAAGGAGGCCGCGAACATCGGCGACCGCGGCCGCGGGCCCGGGTGATCGCCCAGGGAGGACGCGCGCGCCCCGCGCGGACCCGCGCTGAAGGGGGCCCAGGCACGGGCGACCGGGCCGCCGGCGGCCGGGGCGGCGGCGGCGGCGGCGGCGGCCGCCGCGCGCGCCCCAAACTGAACCCACCCGGCCCCCTCCCCGTCCGCCTGCTGCTGCTGCTGCTGCTGCCGCTGGTCCAGCGGCGACGGCGGCGCCTGGCGCGTCCGCACGGGCGGCGGGGGCTGCCAGGGCTGCCAGGGCCGCTGCCGCTGCTGCTGCTGCTGCTGCTGATGCTCCTGCCACGGCGCGGCCTTGCGGCCCCCGCGCCGCGGCGGCGGCTCCCGCTCGAGCGCCCAGCCCCGGTCGCTCCCCCGCTCGCTGCCGCCGCCGCCGCCGCCGTAGCTGTAAGCGCCGCCGCCGTCCTCGCTGTCGCTGCTGAGGACGACGGGCGAGACGTCGCTCGCGCCGCGGCTGCGCTTGGTCCCGGGTCCTCCCCCGCCCGAGGCGGCGGCAAACACGGGGCGCACGGGGCGGCGGCGGCGGGGCTGCGCGGCGCTGCCGCCCTCGCCGCCGCCGCCGCCGTCGTGGTCGTCGTCGGCGTCGCGCGCCGCGAGCGGCGAGGCGCCCGGGGGCGAGTCCGAGGGGCCCGCGGACGACGCGTGGGCGGCGGCCGCGGCGGCGGCCATAGCGATGTTGGCGGCCGACGCAGGAGGAGGAGGAGGAGGGGGGGCAGGAGGAGCAGAAGCGGCGGCCGGCGCGGCGGCGGCGGCCGCGCTCGGGACCGACGCCGCCGCCGCCGGTCGGCGCCGCCGCGCCTCGTCGTCGGTCGTCTCGCTGTCCGCCAGCGTGATGACGACCGTCGGCTCGCAGGCCGCCGCCGGCTGTACGTGCCGGTAAAAGTAGGGATCGCCGCCGACGCCCGGGCCCGCGGGCAGAGAGTCTCCTCCTCTCTCTCTTCCGCCACATCCTTTCTCCATCGGCGCCCGCCACCGGATCAGGCGGCGATTGATCGCGCCGATGCGGGACAGTGCTTGGTCCGCGCGCGTCGCCCCTGGCCGGGCGACACCGCTTCGGAGAAGGGGATTGAAGAGGGGGCGCCGGCAGCAGCCCTCGTTTTTTTCGCTCCGCGCGCGCGGTCGATCAGAAGGCAAGGACAAGGTGCGGCGCGCGGCATATCCGGGTTGACGCACCCCATGGTGTAGTGCTGTTGTCTGTTGCTCCTGAGAAAAAACGGGGGCTGGAAAGAGAGTTTCTCCGCTGTCCGCCACCCCGCCGGTGAGCGGCCCGGCGCCCGCCGCTCAAACGATCAAAAGCCTTGCTTGCTGTGTGGGCAAGACCTTCTACACGATCGTGGTGCCAAGGAGGAAGAAAAAAGGCCGGATCCCTTCCCATTTATTGTCGCGGTCCCCTTCTTGTCATGAAGAGACGGCCGCGCGCATCCGACGAGGAGCGTAGGCGGAGGTGCCGCCCCCCCCCCCCCCCCCCCCCCCCCCCCCCCCCCCCCCCCCCCCCCCCGGCCCCCCCCCCCCCCCCCCACACCCC
>Ga0105054_10005530_pt1 | contig 18113 bp, 24 predicted proteins | sample BON02_FD_78091 | JGI IMG/M metagenome (GOLD analysis project Ga0105054, IMG submission 78091) | Freshwater microbial communities from Lake Bonney liftoff mats and glacier meltwater in Antarctica - BON-02 (megahit assembly) | ecosystem: Environmental > Aquatic > Freshwater > Ice > Glacier...
GCAGCAGCAGCAGCAGCAGCAGCAGCAGCAGCAGCAGCAGCAGCAGCAGCAGCAGCAATAGCAACAGCAAAAGCAGCAGCAACAACAGCAACAACAACAACAAACCGCCCGTCAGCGAGGAGCTTCCCGTCGTGTGGCTGCTCCTGTTGAGCCTGTCCGATCCGATCCCCCCTACGTCTTGCCGCAATATGTGGCTTCATTCCTGCAGCTGCCGACGGAATTGTGGCAACGCCCCAAGTCAGGTCGTCCGCCGCTCTACCCCAAGCATGCCGGTCCCGATATGCGACTGAGCTGCAACTTGGCCCCCCCGCAGCAGCAGCAGCAACAGCAGCAGCAGCAGCAGCAGGAAGAGCATGGCAACCCCCTCGAGACGCCGAATCTTGTACCAGCGGTCTCTTCCCCCGTGGAAGAGACCAATCCCATCCTCCCGCTCGATCCCGCCCCCCAAGCTCCCCTCCCCTTCCTGCCCCTGCCCGACACCAACCCCCACCAGCACGATCAGCAGCAGGCGGATTCGGCACCGGCACCACCACCACCACCGCAGCAGCAGCAAGACCAGGGCCTCGTCTCCGCCTCGCGCCCCGCTTCTCCTACTGGCTCTCTGACGCTCGGCTCGGTCGTGGAGGACCAGGAGGGAGGGCAAGCACCCCCGGCCCACCTCGCTCAAAACCAAGACTCTGCGGCTCCTGGCGAAGGCGAAGGAGATCACCCTCCCCCCTCCCGTTCCTCCTCTTCCTCCTACTCCGCACTCTCGCCCCCTCCCTCTTCCGACTCCACCACGCCCGTCGCAAGCTCTCCTCTCCCGTGTCCTTCGTCGATTGGTCCTCCTCCCACGACTCCCTACCCCGCACCGACCCAGCAGCTGCCCTTGAGCACGACGAACGCGGGCGCACCACTGGCACCTCCCCCTACTTTCCCCCCTCCCTCCTCCGGCTCCACCACGTCGGCCCCGAGTTCTCCCCTCGCTTCCCCTCCTTCTTTCTTGGTGGGTCCTCCTCCCACTACCTTTTACCCTGCACCAGCCTAGCAGCTGCCCCTGGGCGCGACGAACGTCACCCCACTGGCGCCTCCCCTCATCTCGCCTCCTCCTTCTTCCGGCTCCACCATGATGGCTCAGAGTTCTCCCGTCGCTTTTCTTCCTTCTTCTGTGGGTTTTTCTCCCACGACCCCCTATCCTGCTCCAACCCAACCCTTGGTCGCACAGGACGTCGCACCGCTTGCGCCTCCCCCTACCCACCACCACCAGCAGCAGCAGCAAGGAGAACTCAATAACGTTGCAGCAGCGTTGGCGCCCCCCCTGACTAACGACCACCACCACCACCAGCAGCAGCAGCAGCAACCGCCTCTAGCGCCGCAACAGCCGCAGCGGGTCGCTGGCAAGGCCACATTCGGGCCGCGTCCTCCTATTCCCACTGCTGGTACCCTGTCTCCCCCTTCTCAGAATGCTGGGGACTCGCCCTCTCGCAAGCCAAATCCTCGGCAGTACATTGCTTACGATTTCTCCACGGGCAACCAAGGGGGGCTTAGCACCTCTATCATTACTGCCACGCTCCCGCTCGGCCCTGTCGGAGCTACAGGAGTCACACCACCACCACGAGCTGGAACAACAACAACAGCAGCAGCAGCACCAGCAGCAGCAGCGCCGCAGACGCCACGTGACAGGGCGACGGCCGCGACTCCCGCCCAGCCCACTCCCTCCATGCGGCATAAAGTCGTGACTCTTTTGTATGGGGCCTTTGGCTGGAAGGTCCCGGTGATTGCCCACATGGGGGATGAGAACGGGGTGGCCAAATTCTGCAAAGAAAATAATCGGTGGATCATCCCCGGTGAGAACGATGCAGACAAGGCCACGGCGAGTGGTATCTTGGCCCCTCCTCCGACCACGGGATACTATGCCAACGTCGGTGCTCCTCCTCCTGCGGGTCCTGATGCCGGTGCTGCTGCTGATGCTGCTGCTAGTGTCGCGCCTCCTCCCTCTTCTTCCTCTTAGAGGAGGAGGAGAGGAGGAGGGTGGGGAGGAGGATGGGAGGGTGGGGTGAGGTTTGAGAAGGAGAAGGAGGACGGATGTCCTCATGGGTGGTTGATTTGGGGATGGAACGAAGAAGGGTTGGAAGGAGGGATGGGAAATTCCTTCCATGAAAAATGCTAGTCGACTGAGAAAAAGTAAAAGTAAAGTGTATTTATAGAGAGAGAAGGTGAAAGAGAGAATATTTTGAAGACGGTGACAGAAAAACAAGAAGACAGACGCAGTGGAAGAAAAGGCTTAGTGCAAATTAAGGGGAAAAGGGCAAGGAGGAAGGGTGGGGGAAGAAGCTCGGGGTGTGTGTGTGCGTGTGCGTTTTGTGTGTCTGCGGCCGTATGGGGGAAAGAGAGGCAGGGGGCAGGCTCTCACCAAAATCGAGGCTTGTTTCCTTCCTCTTGTGGGTAGGTATGGATTGCATTCTCCTCATTGTTGGTATCTGAAGTGTAAGAGGGGGACGATGCCAGTCTTACGCAACGGAAAACGCTTGAATTGAATCGCTTTTCTCGCTTACTCACCAAACCTGCGGCCAAAACCACATCACCACTACAATCTTCCCACTTTCTTGTCCTTCTCCCCCCTCCCCAGTCGTGTCCTCTTCTCCTCCTAGAGGCCGACACCGTAAGAGAAGAAAAGACGCAATCCAAAAAAGAAGAAACAAACCAAAGAAAAGTCCTCGTCTCCTTCTTATACTTTTGCATTTATTCTTTCCTTATTCCTGCTCTTAAACGAAGCAGATGATAATGACAACGGTGCTGACAACTCATGTCAGGCCACCCTCTTCCTCTATCCCTTCCTCCGTCGATTCCTCTCGTCTCTCTCTCTCTCTACGTCTGCTATGTACCCACGGCACATTAATCGCACACGCCTGCACTACCTTTTCCATCCCTCCCTCCCTTCCTCCCTCCCTTTCCCCCCCAGCTACACAATTTCACTCACTGATCTTGTCACTCCCTCCCTTTCCCCTCCGCCGCCACTGTCTTCTTCTTCCCCAACGAAGCCCGAATCCGCTCAAACTCCTCATCGTCAATGTCCTCCTCCTCCTCCTTCTCCTCCTCCTCCATTTTCCCCTTCCTCTTCTTCCCCTTCCCCTTCCCACCGCTCTTCCCGCCCCCCCCACCACCATCCCCACCCTCCTTTCCGTACTTCTCCTTCAGAGAATCGTAAAAGCTCGACATTTGGTTCTTCCTGTCTGTGGCCATGGTGGCCAGCGCGTTCACCCCCCGCTTTGCCTGGATGGCACGCAGCAGCTCCTCGGCATCCTTGGCCTCCTGTGGGTTGGGGGGAGGGAAGGGAGGGAAGGAAGGAGGGGGGGAAAGAAGGAGTGATTGAGCAAAGACGGAGACGAAGGCGACAATTTGGTTTATCTGCCTTCTGCAACGGGAGGCGGTCGAGCAAGGAAGGAGACGAGCAGATAAGCTCGTGCTCGGACCCCTGACAATGCGGCTCTTATAGCTTTTGATTCCCTTTCCAAAAATAAAATGAAACGAGTACCCCTCCTCCGATTTTTTTGATCCAAAATTCTCAACCCCTCCTCCCCCTTTCATCCTCACCTTCTCCGCCCGCTTCTTCCGCTTGGCATCCTTCTGAACGTCCACCTTGAAGCCCTTCAGCCGCTTCACCTCCTTGGCCGCAATCGCCGCCTCGATAATCTCGCGGAAACGCCCCTCGTCCTCGTCCGTCGCCAGCATCACATTATCAATCACCTCGCTCATCTTTCCCTGCCCCCCCCCGTACGCCTTAAGCACGTCTCCCTTCTCTTCTTCGCTCCCTTGGTACTCCCCCTGGAACTTCTTGATCTTGTCCACCGTGACCGTGGGGAAGAGCACCCGCCAGTAGTCATACCATTCCTGCTCGCTTTGCTTTAGCTCGGCTTCTTCCGATTCCATCTCCCCCGTCTCATCGTAGCTCCGGCGCTTGTCCTCGTCGCTAAGTGTGGCGTGGATGATGGAGAGGGCTTGGAAACGCGCGGTGGCCTCGGGATCGTCGGGGCATTTGTCCGGGTGCTGTGTGTGTGTGTGGGTGTGGGTGTGGGTGTGGGTGTGGGTGTGGGTGTGGGTGTGGGGCGGGGGAAAGGTGAGAAAGCTGAGGTTGGATTGCCGGCCGGCGAAAAGAGATATGAATGGGCTACATGTATAGGGTCGTTTAGAATCGAGATGTTGAGAAGGAGCGAAGCAGGCGAACAGGAGCCCCAGGCACGATTAGGAGGCATGGGGAGGAGGGAAGCATGGCGACCATGTAGTACCAGAGCGGCGGCCTCCTTCATACCGCTCACTCGCTGCTAATCAGTGGAAGCCACGCTTCTCCTTATTTAACAGATCCTTTGAACGAGACGCACGCTACAGCATTCATATTTGATCCTCCCCCTCCTTCTACCCCCCCCCTTTGCCCCCGCTCTTCCCCCCCCCACTTACGCAAGTCAAGGCCATCTTAAAATAGGCCTTCCGGATAGCAGCAGCCGTGGCGTCCTTAGCCACGCCCAGGATCTCGTAGAGCGTCTTCTTAGTGCCAAAGGCCTTGTTGATTTGGGCTTGAGGGCTGGACATTGCTTGCTGACTCGTAGAAGCGCGCCGGCAGCTTGGAAGGGGGGCGGAGAGGCAGGACGAGGGAGGGAAGCAAAAGGAGGGTGGCCTGAGCGGAAGAGTCCTGGCTGGCTGGCTGGCTGGCTGGTGGGCCTGTGTGTGTGTCATGAGGAGGAGGGCTGGAAGTGAATTGCAGCATTTCGCACAGGAGCAAGACCAGCGATATATGGCGAGATCGTCAAGCCGCACGTCAAGCCACTTGCTCATATCCATGCACGCACCACACCCCACGACAGAGGCCACCAATGGCAGTCACGACCGCCACGGCGACGACAGAGGCCGGACGGCGCTTGCGCGACATGCTCCAAGTGCTGGAAAAGGTAAGGACACTAGCCAGAAAGAGGGGGAGGAGGAGACGACCAATATCCGGGGGGGGTGGAGTCGAGGAGGGGTGGGTGGGAACCTGAGGGAGGGGAGAGAACCAAGGACACTCCCACACACACAACCTCACCGTCCCCACCCGCATTTCCCGCGTCTCCACCATCAGCGGGCGCCCCGTCTGCGTCCCAACCTGGTCCCCAAAAGCTGCAAGCCTTTCTTGGACCTGGCGGCCATGTGCAGCACCGAGACGCAGCGGCAGGCCGTGCAGCGCGTGCTGGCGCAACAACGACGGAAAGCGGTACGTGCGGACTGGGTTTTAAAGACAGATTTATCAGGCAGCATCTGATTTATGTCATGCGAACCCCGTACTTACATGCACAGGGCGGAGCAGCAGCCGACGTGGAGGGAGAAGAGGAGGAAGAGGGGGATCAACGGCTAGCAATACAAATGGACGTGAGCGTGGACACTGGCACCTGCAACATTTGCGCGACCAAGGTAAGGACTGGGGTTAATGTAGAGAGGGTGAAACCCTGAATTCAACAGAAATGCGTATTCGTTGCGTTCCGTCTAAGAGCCTCTCACACTTCATCCTCCACCACAACTCACCATCCTCCACCTCCCCCTCCCCCGACAGTATGTGAGCGAAGTGGAGGCGGACCTGCACAGCGTGGAGACGATTCTGAACATGCACAGCCGCGGGGACAATGAGGAAGTGAGTGATGACTTTGCGCTTTATTGATCGCATTTGCCGTATATATATTTCAAGCGAGCGCAGTATATGTCAAGCGTTTTTTTATTGCATTATTGTGTAAATGTTCTGTTGCAGTGGCTCCCTATTCCTAAAGCGCTCTTTCGAGTTCTTCAAATGCCTCGTCATCACATACAAATACTCTTATGCATATATACTCTTTACTATGACAGTTGCGCCTCCGCTTGGAGCACTTTCTGTCTGTCAACGGCTACGACGGCGGCGGAGCCGGCATGGCCGACGCGCAGGAGATATACAGCCTAGCCTACGCCATCATCATATGCCTCAGGTGAGTGCTTTAGACTTGGGTTTCTTGTCAGGTTTCTCGCGATCGCGCCGACACTAACCGCATGTGCATTTTTCAATCACAAACCCCCTATATAGCGCTGCACCATTCAAGGCCACGGTCGGTTCCCAGGGCTTGCGGTTGCCGCTTGACAGTAGTGTAGATGCGGGCGCCGTCGTCGAGGCGTTGTTTGGGCCAGAGAAGCCGTCTACGAAGCGCAAGGATGCGCCGGCGACGCCGAAGACGGGTGACAAGAAGCAACAGAAAATGAAGAAAAAGAAAGAGACCTGCACTCAAATCGCGTAGTCACGCAATATTCAAAGAAACTAAAGCACCTTAATCAAAAATTATCGCGCCGCGCATGATATTTTCTTTAGCGTGTTTGTTCTTTGGCTACTCCATATTACAAAACCCCAGAACCCATTCTTTCCCCCTTGCTGACTAAAACTGGTCAAAAATGTTTTGCGACCCTGTATAGTGGACAAGCTCTTCGTCGTCCGGGTAAGGGTCAGAATTGAAGACATCCATCGGATCGCGAATGCTAGGCTGGTACGGCGCGGGGAGGGTCTTGGCTCGGAGCTGGGCCCAATCGAGCTCGGCAAAGAAGACGTGCTCCATAATCTCAGCGGGGCCGCCCAGCAAGTTTCCTAGGCGGAACGCTGGATTGGGGTTCATCAGGCCCTTGATCAGGCTCACACTATCGTTGTCCAGGCCCCGGGGAAAAGCCAGGTGCTTCTGAGAATGGATGATCTTTTTGAAAATCTCGTCCTGCTGCTCGTCCTGAAAGGGCGTGTGTCCTACTAGTAGCTCATACAGCAGGCAGCCGAGCGCCCAGTAGTCCACGCTCTTGTCGTGCCCTCGGCTCAGGACAAGCTCAGGCGCAAGATATTCGGGCGTGCCGCACAAGGTAAAGGACTTCGGCTGCAAGGCGCCGTTCTTGTCGAAGGGAATAGCCTTGGCAAAGCCAAAGTCAATCACCTTGAGGTATCCGCGAGCGTCCATGAGCAAGTTTTCGGGCTTCAGATCGCGGTAGGCCACGCCCTTGCCGTGGATGTACTGAAAGGCCGAAATGACGCAACCGGCGTAGAATTGGGCATGCTCCTTCTGAAAGCCTCCGATCTTGGTCCTTGGGAGTAAGTCGAAGCGGTCATAAATGTACACCCATAGCTCCCCGCCCTGCACCAGTTCCATGAGCATGTAAACCTGATCGTCGTCCTTAAGGGTCCCGAGCAGCTCCAGGATGAAAGGGTGCTTGCACGAAGACAAAATGTTCTTCTCGTTCATGATGTTGCGCTCCTGGTGACAGGCGACGATCTGGGTCTTTTGCATGCACTTCAAAGCCCCTACCGCGCGCTGGATGGTTGTAGGGTGGGGAGGAGTGCGATGATTAATAAGTGTATGTGAGACTCCAAGTATTGTCGATCTCGATGTACAACAACGGAGATTGACTCGCATAAGGGCACGATAGCACGAAACATCGATCAATCTTTAAAAAAATGCACACATTAGTACAAACGATAACATGAGCGAAGCGCTTTCCCCGCGAATTCCATCTATGATACTTTCAGACACGCACCTGCATGCTCGCATCCACGATTTGACTCAAATACAGGATTTTCGGAACTTACCGTCGCAAGGTACTGCACCAGCTTGACGCGACCAAAAGTCCCAGTGCCGAGAGTGCGCAGCTGTACGAATGGTTGGGTTAGAAAATGTAAAGTGAGTTCTTCTGGAGCCACTGACGCGCGAACTGCTCCACGCGCTCGCGAACAAATATCTCTCGCATCTAAAACGTTCAGACGCGTGGTCATATCAAAAACTTCTCCGATGCACTAGATCGTTCGAAAGACATGCACGTACCACGTTGAGATCCTCCATTTTCAAGTGCGCATGTGGAAGGACAGCACTGGCCCCGGTCGCGGCGGCGGCCTCGCCGTCGGGCCCTCCGCCAGACTTGTGCTGTTGGAGCTGCTGTTGCCGCATGTCTTCCCGACGCTTGACTTCCTGCGCCATAATCTCTTCCAAGTCGCCGAGCAAGCCCGTGAAGTCAGACCGCTCGAGCACCAGACACTCAACGCGGGTGACAGCCACTACCGAGGCAGCGCGAGGCTCCTCCTTAAGCAATGCCCGCTCTCCAAAATACTCCTGGTCGTGGAGGCGCAGCATTTCCTCTTCCACGCCTGGGTCTGCAACACTCGCCTTGCAGCACTTGACGACCCCCTCGTTGATGATATAAAATCGGCTCCCAGTCTCTCCTTCCTTGACAATATACTGGTTGGGCTCAAACTGCTGGACGCGCATGGCGTTGCCCACCTGGTCCAGGTCCGCACCCGAGAGGCGAGAGAGCAAAGGCACGCTTTTCAGGACTCGGGTTCGCATTTGGTGGCTCAAAACTTCTCGTACGGGCCCCAACAGCTTGGCGAAATCTTCCTTCTCCAGGCTCAGCACCTCCACAGGCCCCACCGCCATGACATTGGCATGCCGCGGCTCGTCCAAGAGCAAAGCCATCTCACCAAAATAATCTCCCGTGCCCAAGGTCAGCAACTCCACTTCCCGATCTTGCTTGGTCTGGGTGCATTTGACCGTGCCGTCCTTGACCAGGAAAAACGCATTGCCCCGTTCCCCTTGCCGGATGATGGCGTCGCCGTCCACAAAAGTCTGGGAGGCCAAGGCCCCCGCAAGCTTAGAGACCTGCTCATTGGTGAGGTGCTTGAGCAATGGGACACGGCGCAAGAACTCGATGCGGGCCATAGTCTGGGAAGAAGAAGCGGTTGCGAGCATGCGACGGAATGTGCGGAGGTCCAGCGACCACAGCGTGCAAGTGGAGGTCGCCGTGATGGTCGCGGCCCGCTTGGCGTTGTAGATGAGTGCCAACTCCCCAAAGCACGCCCCCGGCCCGTATTCGGATACTTTCTGGTCATTGACAAACACCTGGTGGGTATAGTGGATGGGTGTGGCGCAAACGTAAGCTGTTTGTCACGGCAGGCAGTTACAAAAAGAAAAAGCGCGCGCGTTTTTTTTGCAGTTGTCCGGGCACACATGAGTATTTTCAAATTGAATATGGTAAATGCAAAAAATGTCAGACCAAAAACGAGACTTTTACAAAACGCAATGATTGCGCTCATAGAAATATGGACACCTTTACATAGGAACCTCAGGCACATATACGCACACTCTCACGCGTACAAACACACATGCGGTAACCCCCTTCCTCCCAGAACTGTGTCAACACGTACATCCGCGTGGCCTTTTTCCAAGATGAAAAATTCGGTGCCCTTATGGCCTTGACGGATGATGATGTCCCCCGGCTGCTTGCTGACGCGTGACATGGCTCCTGTCATCTGCTCCAGATCGCCTTCCGTAAGTTCCGAAAAAAGATAGTTCTCCTTCAGGGCTGCGACCAAAGTGGTCTTGGTGTCCTTGCTGCGAGGCGCACCCTTGTTGATTGGTCCTGCGTTGTCTTGGTCCGGCTCGCAATCCTCCGAGTTGTTGGTGATGTTCCATCGCCGTAGCTTGCCCATGATGCCACCACCGCCGCCTCCACGAGCCTGGGGCCCGGCGCCTGCGGCAGTGAGTGTGTGTGTGGCGGGTGGGGTTAGGGCCGCGGGACTGACAATTGTGCCTCTACGCGCCTGCTGGAAGCGGTTTGCAATTTAAATGGTAAGACGACTCACCTTTGGCGTCGCCCTCCTCATGGCCGCGCTTGGTGTTTCCGCCGCTGCCGCCTGCACTGCTGTTGCTGCCGGCAAACATTTGACGGCGAGGTGGAGCAGCAGGGGCTCCCCAAGTGCAGAGAGAAAGAGAAATAGATGCCTCACTGCACGGCTGTAGAAAATTATGCAGATAGGGGGTGGTGTGAATGAGTGTGCGCAGCTGAAAAAATAAGAGACCCCCCTTTTGGGCGGCCGTCCCCAGGGCGTCACAGAAGCCTCTGGGCATGCCAAGACCCGCGCCAAGGCGGCAGGACACGCCTTGGAAAATGTGCCTCTGCTTCTTTCAGCGCACCAAGAGAAAGGATAGTGGACACAGGGCGAAAGCGGTCCAAAAGGCTCTGGGAATTGTTGGCGAATGTAGAATGCTCGGTAACGGCCCACCATCGCCGGTCGGCGACGTTTGAGTCTTGGCACCAGCACACACTACACTTGCCCCTGGTCCCCAACCATACGCCCTAAATGTGTTGTACACCTACCTTACCAAGGCACGCACAGCTCCCTTACCCCTTCTTTAACCCCCTCTCCCTCCCGCTCCCCCGCCACAGGCCCCAGCTTCTTGCCTGCCTCCTGACGCACACACGACGCGAACACGATGACGCTGATGATGCCGCGCCTGCCGTTGCTGCTCCTCGCCACCGCCGCTGTGGTCACCTGCGCGGACCGCATTGTGTATCGTTCGGGGGAGTTGGCGCTGCGCGACCCAGCGTTGTACCAGAACGAAGTGGTGCGGTCTGCCCGTCCTCATACATATCTTGGGACAGAGGACCTGCCGACGGCTTGGGATTGGCGGTCCGTCGATGGGCTCTCCTACACCACGCCGATCCAGAACCAACATATCCCGGTACGGAACTAGCCCTACTCCCCTTCTTTCTGATTGTCGTCCTTCATTTTGCTTTTCTCTAACTCTTTCCTCTCCTCCGTTCCATTCTTTTTGCCTGGCACAGGTGTACTGCGGTTCGTGCTGGTCTTTCAGCGCCATGTCCTCCCTGGGCGACCGCCTCAACATCGCTTCCAAAGGGCAGCAGCCCGACGTGATGCCCGCGCCGCAAGTCTTGATCAACTGCGGTACGGCCGGGGATTGTAATGGTGGGGACAGCGGGGCGGCCTACGCCTGGATCCACGAGGTGGGAGGCATTCCGGACGTGAGTTGCCAAGCTTATGAGGCCCAGAACCTGCCGTGTACTTTGGAGAACACATGCAGGAACTGCCTCCCTGAGTTCAAGAAGCTGCGGAAGGGACGCACTTGCTATGCCGTCGACAAATACCCAAAGATCTTCGTCGAGGAGCACGGCAACGTTACCGGCGATGCCGCAATCATGGCCGAAATCTACGCGAGGGGCCCGTTGGTTTGCTATATCGATGCGGGGCCTCTTGAGGATTACACGGGGGGTGTGAACATGTATGAAGGCGCCAAGGGCACCAACCATGCGATTGCTCTGTTGGGGTGGGGGGAGACGACGGACGGGCTGAAGTACTACATTGGGAGGAACAGCTGGGGGAGCTATTGGGGAGAGCAGGGCTGGTTTCGTATCGTGCGAGGAGGCGCCTTTGACGCCGGCACATGCTTCTGGGCGGTGCCGTCGTCGGACTTTAGCAGTGATTATGGGGTGGGTAGGGAGGATGGGAAGGTGGGGGGGAAGGAGGGGGGGGAGGGGAAGACGCGGGCGTCGCGCATGGAGCAGTAATTGCTTTATTGTGTTTATGAATGCGGGGGAGATTAGAAGGTGGGAGGGGAGAAGAGGGGGGGGGGGGAAGAGACATGGGTGTCGCGCATGAGGCAGTAAGTGCTTTATCGTGTTTGTGAATGGGAAGCGGCAGGGAGAGCGTCGAGAGGCCGTGGGGGAGAAACGAGACGCGGGGTGTATTACCAAGGGCAACAATGAAAAAGGAGGAGCAACACGAACCCTGTTATGAGTAATCCTCCTATTGTAGAAGAGAAAGTAAAGAGAAAAGAAGTGGGGAAACACGTCCATGTTTGTACATACAGGCAAAAGGGAGGGGGAAAAGCAGGCACATACGGAATTTCAAAGAATGGGGAAGCAAGCGAAAGTGGAATTGGCGCGGCATGGGATCAGCCGCCGCCTCCCAAGAAAAACGAAAAATACACATACACGCTTTCGCGCACCACCGAGTGCAAGGCACATTTGTTTGCGTTTGTTTTGCCCGAGTTTTGCCCATGGCATGGCATGGCTGGGCCGACCTCAAACCTTTCTCACTCTCGACCTCCCCGTCGAAGAATCTTGGCTTAGTACTCGTCGGCGGTGCTTTTACTTGGACAATGCCCTAGCTACCTAAATCCGCGCCTCACTTCTACACCCTTCCCAAGTATACACACAGGAGGCGGCCATGGACGGGCTGCAGGGGGAGCCCTTTGTGAGGGTGCGGATTCCTTTTGCGGGCCAACAACAGCATACCAACAACCCCCAAGCGCTACGCTTCCGAGGCGGGCGAGGGGCCGCACCCACCCGCCGGCCCCTGATTGACCAGTTGATGGAAAACACGACCTTGCAGCACCACGCGGAGATATTACGGGGGCTAAAGCAGTCGCTGGAAGAGGAAAAGAAGGACTTTTTGCATTTACAAGAGGATGTTTTCCGAAGCTTTGCGGAGCACGAGCTGATGGAGGCTTCGTTCGACCGTCAATTCGAGGCCAAGCAAGACCTGTCAGGCAGGCTCGCGGACCGGGTAGCCGAAATTGGAGGGTCCTGGAAGTTTTTGTCTTGTTTTGGCAGCTTCATTTTCATCTGGTGCGTCATCAACTTTTTTCATGATGCCGCGTGGGACCCCTACCCTTTCATCCTGCTGAATCTGTGCCTGTCGTGTTTGGCGGCCTTTCAAGCACCCGTCATCATGATGAGTCAAAACAGGCAAGTTGAGAGGGACCGGGGAATGAGCGACTACACGGCTAGGGTTAATCTCAGAGCCGAGCTAATTACTCGGCACATCAACTGCAAGCTTGATGCCCTCATTTCGTCTGCCTGGAAACGCCTCTTTGAAAGTCAAGCCCTCTCCACCTCCATCCTCGAGCGCCTCCTCGAGACGGAACAACAGCGCATGGAATGGCGGAAAAAAGAGAACCACCAAGCGCATGTCCGGGCGCGGAGGAACAGCAAGGGGATCTTGGAGGAGCTGGGGGAGGACGAGGCCCCGCCTTCCCCGGTACCAAGGCGCCCATCGCAAGAAGTGATTGAGGCCGTGCTCCGTCCTGGGGCACAACTCCAGGTCTACGATGACATCGGGGAGGGCGAGAGAATGAGCGGCGTGGTCCTACAGGAAGGAGGGGTGGAGGAGCAGAAGCAAGAGGAGGGCCGAAAGCCCGACACCGCTGTCACCACTTCATCAACTTCCTCCTCCTCTTCCTCGCTTGCGGCCACCGGCAGCAGCCTGTACACAACTCCCTTGGCGGCTCTCAGCTTGGCCCCGCCTGCAGCACCTGCACTGGTGGCAAGCGAGCTTCCGTGGCTTTTGGAGACGGAGGAGGACGAGCACACGCTTTATCTCATGCGGACCATGCTGAAAGCCAAGGGCGCCTCCCCGCAGCAGCTACAGCAACAGCAGTACGACGAGGAGTGCATGGTCTTTGAACATCGCAGCTCTAACTTGGGCGATAACTTTATCGGCGTCGTGTCTCACGTCCGCCTTGAGTCCCGTGATCCCTCCTTGGCGACCAAGGGGGTAGTGTGCTGCTGCGGCCCCGTGGGAACGCAGAGGGCAACGACGACGACGACGACAAGCACCATCCCGCAGCGGGGCCGTCCAGTCACGGCCAGCTTTGTAAGCGCCGCCGTGGAGACTGCGTCTTTGGTGGATACGGGGGGGGGGGCTGAGCCCTGGTTTCCGTTTGATTTGTGCTACGACCTGCGGTTTACCGAAGGGGCGGTTTTAGACTCTATTTTGGCGGGTGATGCCCTCTTGACGCTCCGCAATGCCCTGGACTTGCCCTGCATGACGGCCGAGGGGGAGATTATCACGATGGTGCTTCATCCTCGGGGGTGCCCTTGCTCGCTTCTTGAGGCGGAGGCCCAGCACCAGCAGCAACACCAGCAGCAGCAGCAGCAGCAGCAGCAGCTTCAACCCGGAGGAGGAGGGAATGGTCTTGGTGGCGGTGGAGGGGGAGGTCCTGAAGATACGTTTCTCAAGCTTCGAAGCGCCTGCCCCCAGGCCGTCTACGTCAGCCAAGGCGAGGTTCCCCCGCGCTTCAAGCCCTGCCTGAGCAAAGACCGCGAGGACCGCATCAGTCAGTTTTGGAAAAAACCACTTGGCCGGGTGACCATCAGCTATAATCCAGCACCAATCTTCGCCTGTGTCACCCTCCGGGCCGGGCAAATGTCGGTGCCGCGGTCCGTCGAATTTCTGTCTCACCACCACGCCCACGTTGCCAACGCCTCCACCACCCACTCCACTGCTGCTGCTGCTGCGGCTGCTACTGTTACCGCCAACACCTCAACAACAGCAACGGGGACCACGACAACGACGGCGGCAGGAGCAATGTCCACAGCCACGTCAGGGGGGACTGCAAGCGAAGGCGGGGGCTTCATGACCCCTCCCCTCAAGAAGACGAGCAGTGGAGGCGCCCGCACCATGGCCTCCTTGCTCGGCCTTCCCCCACCAGGAGGCAATTCCAGCAGCACCAACACCAACAACAGCGGGTTCTCCCTCCTCCCCCCCTCCTCCTCCTCCTCCTCCTCCTTCTCCACGTCCGACTCGATCGCCAGCTCTCTGCCGTCCGCCGTACCGGCATCACCCCCAGTCGTGACTTCCTCCCCTTCTTCTTCCTCGGGTGACCGAGCCCTCCTCACCCACCAATTGAGCGGGAGCATGTCCCTCCAGAAAATCTTTGCCATGAACCGCGCCTCCTTGCCCGAGCGCTGGCAGACGTTGATGAAGCAAGAGGCGAGCGAGCCAGGTCCGGGTGAGGCCCGCGCCTCCAGTGGTCGGCCCCCGAAGCAGTTGTACTGCATTATCAACCCTTCGGCAGAGCTCTTGTGCAATGCCTTGGCCTGGGGCTTTGTTCAGGCAAGCGAGGAGAGGACCAAGGGTGCGGACGGCCGAGGCGATGCCGGCGTCTCCAGCAGTAGCAGCAACAGTAGTAGTAGTAGCGCCAGCAGCAGCAGCACCAGCAGTAGCAGTGCTGCTACTCATTCCTCCAATACTACCAACAAGGAAGTCCCTCTCCGTCTTGGGCCCCAGTGGGAGGGCACCCTGCCTCACAATCAATGGCTGCAGCTGCACCTCCGGAAGAACGCGGGTCGGTACGAGATCGATTTGATGGTGCCAATTGTGGGGCCGGCTGCTGTCTTTTTCTACTCACCGCAAGGACGGTTGCGCTTGCGTGGGTTCTTGCGCGATGATGGAAGTGCGTAGGTTGGGGCAAAGTGGGAGAAAGAGGAGAGCGGGTAGAGCGGGGGTGGATATGCATGTGGAGGGGAGGGATAGGAGAGCGTGAAAAGATGCAAATAGGTTCAAAGTGGGAGGGCGTGTCTCTCTACACATATATTGAGGGGAGGACCATCGAGAAGATGGCCACCTTTTTTTACCTTTTTTTAGTACAAGGGGGCGACCACGTATTTATAAACATATTTGAATGATGAAGTGACGTGAAATCAAGTGTTTAGCAAAGTACTTATCAGCAAAACAAACAAACAAACCAAGCCATGAGTGAAACAAATCTGTCAAAAATCGAATGTGCTTGCTTGCTTGCAGAAATGCGAGGCAAGTCTTCGTTTCCCCCTTCTCCTTTTTCTTTCTTTCCCCAATGCATGTATGATGTACTGTGTATCCCGCTCGACCAGCTTTACACGACCCCCCAATAATTCTCGATGGCGCCCAGGAGGCGGTTGATGGCCGTGGCGCCACTTAGCTGTGTGTGTGTGTGTGTGTTGTGCGTATACGGGAATAAATAGAGGGTTTGAATTAAATACATGAGGAAGAGAGTGAGCAATAAGAAAGTACGTGCCCACTCCTCCAAGGCAAGGCGCAGGGCGATAGACAAGGGGGGTGGCATATTCATGTCTGCTTCCAAAAAATGGAGAACAAAGCGCGACACAACAGGCAGGACAAGTGGAGCAGGCGAAGGAGCATGCAAGCCTTTGATCGGCCACAACCTTACCGGAAAGTCCGAGACGGAAATCATTTCCTCGATCTGTGGTGTTGTGTAGGGACGGTGGGGAGGAGAGGAGAAAGAGGGAGGAGAACGTGAGGTGACAAGTGAAGTGGCAAAGGGAGGAGAGGAAAGAATCTCCAACGCATTACACTCCTGTCGGAATAGATCAAGCTGAGGCAAGAGAATGGACTTGCTTCTATCGTACTAGCAAATGAACAAACAACACAAAAGGCGGAGATAGCCGAGGCAGCCTGCTTGCCTTCCACCCGACCAGCTTTCCCATCGTGCCCTTCCTCCTCCTCCCCCGCCAACCTCCCTCCAGCCCCCCTTCCCTCCACGTACGTAAGGATGGTCATTCACAGTGATATGCCCCGCCGCCATGGCACCCAAAACAAAGACGACGGGCTTGTCCTCGGGCAGCGCACAGGCGAGAGAGCTGGGGTTGTAAAGCGTGCCTTGCACGGAGAAGCCGTAGCACTTGCAGCCAGCGGGCAGATGCCGGGTGATGGGGTTTTTGATCACCTTCAGGAGGGTGGCCTTGCCGTCCGCCGAGCGCACCTTGAGTTTGTGCAGCAGTTGGACTGTCGTTGCGTGGGAAAGGAGGAAGTGGGGGTGGGATGGGGGCAGAGAGTAAGTAAGAGGGTGTTGGTGATAGTTGGGTTCAGCGAGGAAGTCCCAGAGAGAGTTTGGAGGGGTTGGTACATTTTTGGTTAAGTGATTCTTCACTGAAAATACGCCTTTTTTTTCAAACAATCTTGAGCCAGTTGCATGAACTCGATAATTTCTAAGAGGGCGTACTCCCCCTCCTCTTGGCCGTCGGATCGTTCCCTTCCACCTTGCTCCTCCCCGTTCGTCGCCGGCCTCCATTCCATCCGTCGCTTTTCGTTTTAAAAGCCGTCGACGACACATTCCCGTGCAACGCCTGGCCAACCAGGTCAAACTTTTCCTCAACAACCCCCCTCCGGCATCTCCCCTTCCCCCCTCCCACCTACCCATGAGCCCGGCGAAGCGCTTGTAGGTCCGGGGGATGCGGCACTTGGGGTTGACCTCAATGAGGACGTTGGAGGCCGAGTGGATGTACACCTTGAGCTTGCCCACCTTGTTCAAAGGGCTGTCCAGCAAGGCCAGCAGCTCTTGGTGCAAGATGTCGGGCCTGTAGTCGGCGGGATTCTTGCCGCCCTTCTTCATCATGGCCTGGTGGTCGTCGCAGTTGAGAAGGCAGTACTGCCCGCTCTTCATCTTGACCGTCTCCAAGGACGCCTTGTCCAGCACCACCGTGATGACCTGCTTGCTCCGAAGGACCTCCTCGTCTATGCGGCTGCTCGTAGGCTCTGCCATTCTCGCCGGCTGTGTAACATGGGGTGTGTATTGTGGGGTGGGAGGACATTGGCTTGAGTAGGGCGCTCGGATACGATTTTACTCTCCCAGCGGTGCATTGCATATCAGACATCCGTCACAGCGTGAGGATGGACTCTGTGCTAAAACACCCCTTCTTACAGCATGCGCTGGAGGCTGGGTTGTGAGCGCGGCAGACTTTTTCATACACAACACTGTCCCCCCACCAACTAGAGGACGGGGCATCAATAGGCTAAGTGGTAGGGCATCGCTTGATTTTGGGATGAGAGGCGGTGAAAGCGGGCCAACAAGACAAGAGAGTGCATTTTTCTTGTTTGTGTGCAATATTATGTAAGCCAACTTCATACCAGCATGGTTGCAGGGACGCATGCAATGCTCCAGGGGCTGATAGGGGTCCGCATGGCCACAAGTGCATGTTGATTGTGGAGTCCAGGGCAAAGAGGGGGGGGGAGGAGGTTAAATACAAAACGAAGTAACAAAAGGTCTGGAGGCCCACGAAAAGCAACAACACCCGAGGCCACCAGTACCAAGCAATGAGAAAGATGCGGACGGCAAAAGGGAGGCATAATTACGGTAGGAGAGTATTCGAAATTGACAAAATGTGTGTAAATTAAAATTATTTTAGAAGACGAAGTAGGAAAATACGGGTCAGGAGGAGTGGCTCGTCATGCCCAGTTCGGAGATCTTATTCAAATGGTGAGTTTAGAAGTATAATTGGGGAGTAGTGTAATTGGGATCTGGGCATTTTGAGAGATGGGACTGATGAGAGAGATCGGAACGTATCGTATTTTCTACAATTTTATGATCGAGGACGGGCAATACATGTGTAAGAGCCGCACAATGCCCCGAGATGGTTCAAACGCATAAGATCTGAGCACCCTGCCCACGGGGGTGTGATGCTCTGCACGGTACAGTGTAGGCCTGCTTCGGCATGCGCCAGAAAAAGCCCTCCCAGAGGGTACACTCTAAAGAAACAAGACGAGA
>Ga0105054_10005537_pt1 | contig 18101 bp, 23 predicted proteins | sample BON02_FD_78091 | JGI IMG/M metagenome (GOLD analysis project Ga0105054, IMG submission 78091) | Freshwater microbial communities from Lake Bonney liftoff mats and glacier meltwater in Antarctica - BON-02 (megahit assembly) | ecosystem: Environmental > Aquatic > Freshwater > Ice > Glacier...
ACAACTCCCAGCGGGCAAGACCCTGGCAACCTTCGACTTCAAAGCCCTGCCAACCTTGCCACGTGCCCGCGTCGAGGCCCTGGCAGCAGGCGATTGGTTGGACGGTGGCGGCAACCTGATTGCTATCGGCAACTCCGGCACCGGCAAGACGCATATCCTGTGTGCTATCGGTCATGCATTGGTCGAGGCAGGACACCGCGTCTTCTACACCCGGACCAGCGATCTGGTGCAAAGGCTCCAAGCTGCCAGACGCGACCTCGTTCTCGAGGCGGCACTGACCAAGCTCGACAAGTTCGACCTGATCATCCTCGACGACATCACCTACGCGCACAAGGATCAGGCCGAAACCGGCGTCCTCTTCGAACTGATCGCCCGGCGCTACGAATACCGCAGTATTGCCATCGCCGCCAACCAACCGTTCAGCGGCTGGGACCAGATCTTCCCCGACAAGGCCATGACCGTCGCGGCCATCGACCGCCTCGTCCATCACGCCAGCATCCTCGAAATGAACGCCGAAAGCTTCCGTCAGCGTACCGCCGCCTCCAACAAAAGGGCACAGACCGTAGTCACAGCGACAACCATCACCGACAACCAAAACGAAGGAGAGACCTAACCCAACAAACCGAACAACACGCCAACCTCAGCGGCCTGAAAACCGGCCAAGGTGGTTGTCGCGCGCGGACAAGGTGGTTGACGCTCTACAGCCCATGGCATCAAGGCGTCGATGTCCTTGGCGAGGTGGCCGTTAGCCAGCTTGATGAAGAGATCATGCAAGTAGGCATAGGGTTCGACGCTGTTCATTTTGCAGGTGGCAATCAGGCTGGCGAAGCGTGCCCAATTACGGCCGCCTTCATCGTGGCCGGCAAAGAGCGCGTTGCGGCGGTTCATGGCTGGGCTGCGGATGGCGTTCTCGACCAAGTTGGAGTCAATGTCGATGTGGCCATCATCAAGGAACAGCCGGAAGCCGTCCTGGCGGCGGAGCATGTAGGCCATGGCCCCTCCCAAGTCGGATTTGCGCGAGACGCGTGCGGCCTGGGCGGCAAGCCAAGCGAAGAACTGATCCACCAAGGGTCGGGACAATTCTTGCCGTATCGCGCGACGGAGGCCGGGATCAGTGCCGCGGATGGCATCCTCGACCTTGTAGAGTGCGGCGATGCGCAACAGCGCCTCGTCCACGATGGGCGAGCCCTTCTTGGGTTTAGCGGCGATCAGCTTTCTTCGCCCGTGTGCCCAGCAGAAGGCCAGGTTCAACGGAGTGCCGCCCTTTCGGTCCGGTTTGGCCAGATGGGTGTAGCCGCCATAAGCATCGACCTGGATCGTGCCGTCAAAGCCCGTGAGGATCTCCGCCGCATACTCCCCCTTTCGGCCGGGTCGGTAGTGGAACACCACCCCCGGCGGCGCGGTGCCGCCCCAGCCGCGGTCGTCGCGCAGCACGGCCCAAAGGTAGCCGGTCTTGGTCTTTCCGCGCCCCGGGTCCAGCACTGGGGCTGTCGTCTCGTCAACATAGAGCCGGGTGCTGCCCTGCTTCAGGGTCATTGCCATGTGATCGACCACCGGCGCGATGAGCGCACCGGTCCGACCCATCCAGTCGGCCAGCACCGACCGGTCAATCGGCACACCAAGCCGCGCCATGACGACAGCCTGCCGGTTCAGCGGCATGTGTTCGGAATGCTTGGACACGGCGATTTGCGCCAGCAGCGCTTCGGTCGGCCAACTGCCCTCCAGCAGATGCGCCGGAGCCTTGGCCTGCACCACCCCGGCTCTTCCTTTCGGACAGGCATACTTGGGGCGGACGGAGACGATCACCTGATAGCGTGCAGGGATATAATCCAGCCGCTCGACCCGGTCCTCGCCGATCCGCACCATGTCGCCGCAACCGCACGGGCAGGTAATGCTGTCGGGCTCAATGACGCGCTCGATACGCGGCAGGTGCTCGGGCAGAGCGCGCGCTTTGCGCGGGGCGCGTGGGGCAGCTTTGTCAGGATCGGCCGCACTCGCCGCGATCTTTTCTTCGACCGCCGCGATCTGCGCCTGCGTTTCGGCGATGGCCGTCTCGAGATCTTCCAGCGCCAGCTCCAGCTGCGCGGGGTCGAGCTTTTCCGATTTCGGCCCAAACTTCGCATGCCGGTATTGTCCGACCTGACCCTCAAGCTTCTCGATCAGTGCCGTCAGTTCGGTGATGAAGGCGTCCTTCTCAGCCCCTACGGCCTGTTCATGCAGGCGTGCCGCACGCTCGACCGAGGCCTCAAACCGTGCTGCTTCCAGCGCCGCAGACTGTGCGGCAAAGGCCTTCATCACCTCGGGTGGAAGGTCTGGAAACTGGCTGAGATCGAAGGGCTGTGACATGCGGATTCATAGCCGATCCGGATAGGAAAGGCCAATAAAACAACGCCAAAACAGGAGTCTAAATCATCCCGCCGCAGTGGGTGGAGCGACCCGCTGCGCCATCATGCGACGCCAGTCCAACCCTTCGAACAGAGCTTCGAACTGCGCCCGTGATAGCCGCATCGTTCCGTCCTGCACCTTCGGCCAAGCAAAGTTGCCCTGCTCCAACACCTTGTAGATCAGCACCATGCCCGTGCCGTCCCACACCAAAATCTTCAACCGGTCCCCGCGCTTTGATCGGAAGATCACCGTCAGGCCCGAATGCGGATCAAGCTTCAGTTCAGTCTGCACGATCAGCGCCAATGCCTGATGGCCACAGCGAAAGTCCACTGGCCGGGTCGCGATCAGGACCGGCAACCGTTGGCCCGCGACGATCATGCCGCCCCTCGTATCGCATGGACCAAGGCTACCACACGCTCCACAGACACATCACTGGGAACGCGCAGCACGACGTCAGCGCCGATTTCCACCGCTATAACACCCAAGGATACCTCGGCTGCCTCAGGAACAGGTGGTGCATTCAAAGCAGCCATCGCATCCGGCGCAATCGCCAGTGGCACAAATGCTGGTTCAGCCGAACCCTCATCCGGCTGCGGCAAGGCAGGAAGCAAATCCGCTGGCAGTGACAAAAGGCCTTGCCGCGCGTGCCGACGCCAATCAGACAGCTGATGCGGAATGAGGCCATGCCGGCGTGCGACATCTACAACCCGCACGCCGGGCTGCAAACTCTCCGCCACAATCCGCGCCTTCAGATCATCAGGCCAACGTCGGTTTCCCCGTCGAGGCTCGACCACCTCGCATCGCCCAATAAACCCATCACTACCATCTGCCATACCAAATCCCCGTTCGTTTCTGAAGACCTTTTGGCAGACACATCATCCGTCAGAAATCCGCATAATCAATGGGGCAGGGACGGCGCTTACGATGCATGAGTGTTAATTCTCACTGAGAATTCACCCATGTGCAACCTCTTGCCGGGCAGCATTGCCGATATCTGGCAAGCTGAGAAGCCCGATTTTGATGCCGCTGCCCACGGCCTTCGATGGCTTCGTCGAGAAGAGCAAGCGCGTATCACCGACCTGCCTGATTAACTTTGATCGAAACCGCTATAGCGTGCCTGTGTATCGCGAACCGGCCAATCAGCTTGCACATCTACCCTGAACGGTTGGTCATCGTTGCGTGGCCCAGGGACACGTGATTTGCACGCACGAGCGTATTATTGAGCGCTCTCATCGGCCCGGAATGCGCAGGCCTGGACGCGTCATCTACGATTGGCGTCACTATCTGGCGGTGGTTCAGCGCAAGCCGGGGGCACTGCGCAACGGGGCCCCCTTCATCGAGATGCCCGACGCCTTCCTAAAGCTTCAAGATCAAATGCTGCGCAAGCCTGGTGGGGACCGCGAGATGGTCGATATCTTGTCGCTGGTTCTGCATCATGATGAACAGGCCGTGCTTTGTGCGGTGGAAATGGCACTGGAGGCCGGCGTTCCGACCAAAACCCACGTTCTGAACCTGGCTCGCACAGGCTGGTAGACGGCACCCCGACCGACCAGCCGGATGTGACGCCGCCAGCAGCTTTGACGCTTCGCAATGAACCAGAGGCAAATGTCGCACGATATGATGGCTACGTGTTCCATTCCGGATGATCACATTGACCCTCGCCGCTGGGCCCTTCCAACGTGCAAATTGTGAGGAGCGACGCCACCGGCCGAGGCTGACCGACATTTAGGTTCATGAGCAGATCTTACCAAACTGGCGGCCACAAGTTAGCGGACTGGCGGTCAATTTTGGGCAAATACTAACAAGCTTTATCAATTCAGCTGGCGAAGCACAGCCCATCTTATGGAAGAGATTCGTACGATGTCCCTCGATGGCTTTGACACTCAGATTCATCTGGCTTGCGGCGGCTTTGTTCTGCAATCCTAGTATTAGGCATTGAAGGACGCTGAGCTCACGCTCGGTCAATGTAGTGAGCTTTTTGCGAATGCTGTCACATATAAGTTCGCACTGAACGTTGCCCGTATCCTTGACGATACTGTGCTGCACGATTCCCAATAGGATCGAATCGTTCATGGGCTTTTCCAGGAAGTCGATGGCACCCAGGCGCATGGCACGCATAGCCAGGGCCACGTCTGCGTGGCCACTTATCATGAGCACTGGGGAGCTCCAGCCCTTCTCGCACATACGCTCCAGGACTTCCAGGCCACTGATACCGGGAAGGCGGACGTCGAGAATGATGCAGGCTGGGCGTCTGATATTTGGCAAAGCGAGGAATAGCTGGGGGTCCTGGAAAGCTTCGACGTATACGCTCACTGAATGAAACAGTGCCACGAGAGAGGCGTTTAGGCCGGGATCATCGTCAATAATGTAGACGGCACCTTTAAGCATCGCGTTGTCCCCCCGATGTTCGGCAAGGCAGACGGATTGTGAAGCAGGCGCCAATGCCTTCTTCCGATTTCATCTCAACGGATCCGCCCAGCCGTTGGGTAAGAGTGCGCACAATGGCCAGGCCCAGCCCCGAGCCTTCATCCCTTGTTGTTACCAAGGGCTCAAAAATCTTCATCCCCAAATGCGCTGACACCCCAACTCCGGTATCACGGATTGAGATCGCAACCTTGTCATTGGGTTCGACTGACGTGGCTATGGTCAAATTACGCCGGTTCAGAGCGACTCTCTGAACCGCCTGTACGGCGTTCGTGACCAGATTGAGCAGAATTTGCTGCAGAATAATCTGATCCGCCTGAATCTGCGGCACATTAGTTGCAAGGACAAGCCGGAGATTGATCGACTGTCCGCGAATCAGTGGGCCTGCGAACTCAAGCACTTCCTTCACTGCGAAGTTGATGTCTGCAGGCCCGGCCGAATGCAAATTTCCGCGCAGAAAGGTGCGCAGACTCTTGATCACATTGGCCGCTCTCTCCGCCTCGCTACTAATCTGCTGTAGGATTGCGTCGACTTCGTCGGCACGGACGGTGCGTCCTTTCAATGTACGGCGGGCCGCACCAGCAAAATTGATAATTGCACCGAGCGGTTGGTTGATCTCATGCGCAATTGCCATCGAAACCTCGCCCAACGCGGCCACACGGTCGGCTCGAACAAGTTGTTCGACGAGAAGCTCAGTTGAATGTTGCGATTTCCGCCACGCGGCTTCATCGACGAACATCAGTGTGTCCAGACCGAACCCAGACGAGCATTCAAATGCTGCCGGTCCGGGCGCAACCCAAAATCGCCGTATCCGGAATACACGATTCTGTTTGTTTCCACGGTAACTCATCAGATCGCTATCGACCCCATCCGCATCCAAGGGATCTGTCAACATAGTAATCGTATTCTCAGTTACTAAAAGACGTTTCAAAACCGAACGCAGCGATGCACCAACTACACTGGCGGTAGACAAAAGGAAAAACTGCAAAAAAGCACCATTTGCGAAACGAACCCTGCCGTTACAGACAACGAGAATGCCCTCAGGAAGACTGCTTAATACACTCCCAATTGTTCCATCCGGGATGGAGCAGCTAATCTTGGAATTAGACATCGAATGCACACATTAATTTGATGGCCGTAATTTTTTCATCCAGCGCATTGCAGGGGCTGCCCGTTCATCAGCCGAATGACAACATTGAACCGAGTCTGAGAGAGGTCGCTGAGACCTCTCCGTTTCGGCATGATTCGCAAGCAGTCCGTCGGTGTTCTCGTCTGACCTGCACCGCAACCACTCGAATATCATAACGCCCCGCGCGCTCTAGCTGGCATCCTTCACCCACCCCATGCAAGCTCTTGCCCGATCATACTCGCGGCACGGCCCAGAAGAATGCAAGTCGCATGGAAAGTGCTGCCGCGACGGTACTCCGCCAAAATCACGCCAAGTTACTCGCTGCTGAAGATTCATGTTATCGCCGGAACACCCTATGCCATCTGGACTTAGATCTTACAATTGAACTTCCTGATAAGTTGCGCAGAAAAATGCGTCAAGCATGCCAAAGGATATCCATAACAATCCTTTAGTGCGAAAGAATATCTTAGGAAGTACTATCGCATAACTTACGTTCTCGTCTAGGTGAACTTAAGCGATGCAGATTCTTCTACAGTGTCGGGACATGCCACCCTTTCCAGTCGATTTCAGTGAATGTCAGAAATTCAGCTTTTCCCAGCGGCCTTTCCGATTCTAGGGCTTTACCTAAGCGAATCAACGATATCCCGGAACCCGAACAGGTTCCTTGCACTTCCAGGCGGGTTTTTACTCTCATTCCTAGGGATGCCGCGCCTTTCAAAGAAGGAGAAATTCGTGCTAAAGAATATTGGCTTGGACGGTTCAAGCGTCGAATTACTCAAATTGGGAGTTCATTTCTATGGCTGTCGAAAAAGTTAACGCCTCAAGCAGTCTCGCTGAGGTTATTGATCGCATCTTGGACAAGGGTGTGGTAGTGGATGCGTGGGTGCGCGTTTCGCTTGTTGGTATCGAGTTGCTCGCCATCGAGGCGCGCATCGTGGTTGCCAGCGTCGACACGTATCTCAAGTATGCTGAAGCCGTCGGCCTGACTGCTGGTGCACAGACCGCCTGACACACTCTTGGTGGACTGCAACCGGTGGTGATGCGTACCCTTGGGCCGCATCACCACCGGAAGTACACTTTGGCGGAAATCTGCCGCAGGAGCAATTCCGAGCGGACAAGGGAGATCATACTATGTCTTTGACGATCCAAATGAGGACGCTCGTTCATTCTCTTGATCTGGGGTCATCCAAACGGAGCGAGGCAGTGGAAAAAATCCGTCGTGATACCAAACTTCACTTGGCCGAGGCCCGCATCAGGCTGCGTCTTACGGCAGAGACGCATCGTGCACGACGCTCCGAGTCGTTACTCAGCACCCGCCTTGCGGCGGCTTTGCTTCTCGGCCAGTCCGCCAAAATGATTGAAGATTTTCACAGCCTCCGGATTGCAGAGTCAGTGCAGCTCGAGCGCCAGTTGGCCAGTAGTGCCAAGAAGCTGCGGACCCAAACGCATAAATGGCTGGCGGTACTAACACATGTCCGTCGGAAGAATGCTGTGACGGCTCAGAAAGTGCGCCTTGCGGACAAGGCTAGGCTACATAAACAGGTTTGGGACATGAAGAAGCGCTACACTTTGCTTCTGGGGACCTTGGCCCGGGACCGTGTTGCGGCAGGTGGATTTTGGCAAACGCACGCGGCAGGTGGTTCGGCCCAGTTGGCGGCACCGAGCATCCAAGCTGAAAAACCTCACTCTCCTAGCCTGTTTGTTCATCAGATCACGGCGCAAATGCAGGCAAGTAGGCGTAATGCGGCCCCGGCTGAAGCCAAACGTGAGGTGGACGGCGCACCGGTGGCTAAGCCTGAAGCAGCAGCTGAGGCAACAATCAGTCACAAAGGTGACACTACGACAAAACTCAACCCGCCGACCACGCTCTGACACATTCCGGTGCCATCAGATGCGCTCACGCCCCGATGGCACCGGGGTGGCCCAAAAACGCTTTGTCCCCGTGAGGAAATTCGGAATGTCCACGAATACAGCACAACTGACCGGACTGGCACATTCGGTGCTGGTGCTCCGTCCTAGGTCCGATTTTGTCGAAACCGATGCAGTCAGATCGCTGACGAAGCGAGGCTTAGGCTTTCTCAGGGCCGGTTTTCCCCTGCATCTGCGCGGTCCGGCCGGTACCGGCAAGACCACTCTGGCAATGCATGTTGCAGCCCAACTCGGTCGACCGGTAACCATGATCAGCGGCGACAACCAACTGGATACATCCGATCTTGTCGGATCACATCGGGGATATAATTATCGCAAGGTCGTTGATAAGTTTATCCACACTGTGACCAAGCTCGAGGAGACTTCCGAACAGCATTGGTCCGATAACCGATTGACCACCGCCTGTCGTGAGGGCCACACTTTGGTCTATGACGAATATACCCGCTCACGGCCAGAGACGCACAACGTGCTGCTTGGGGTTTTTGAGGAAAAGGTGCTTATTCTTCCGGCGCAGCAGCGCGGAGAAACTTACATCCGTGTTCATCCTGATTTCCGTGCGATCCTGACCTCCAACCCCCAAGAATACGCGGGGGTTCATTCCTCTCAAGACGCACTCTCCGACCGCTTGGCCACCATCGACGTGGACTATCCCGACCGCGAGATGGAAGTCGCCATCGCTGTCGCGAGGACGGGCGTGGCGCGCCACGACGGCCTACTGGTCGTCGATCTAGTGCGCGCATTTCGAGATTCGGGTTTCCATGAACAAACCCCCACCATGCGGGCCAGTCTGATGATCGCCCGCGTGATGGCAGCCGCTGGTATGCGGCCTTCTATCGACGATCCCGATTTTGTTCAGCTTTGCTTCGACGTTCTCGCAGCACGTGCGTCTGGTGGAAAGCGATTGGAGGCATTGGAGCGCGCCAAGCAGCATGAGTTCCTTCGTTCCCTCATCGCCACAATTTGTCCACGACCGTTGCGGGCCCGGCGGGCCGTAATTCCTAACGCCAAACGTGAGGTGCCATCGACGGCTGGAGTAGAGGACGTGCTGCAATGAGCGAAAACCCCAAGCGTGGCCTGCGCGACGTGGCAACGTTGCGGACGCGTTCCAGTCGGGGCGCTCCCACCAGTCGGCCCCAGGCCGTGAGCCGGTTTGTTCTACTGGAAAACGAGAAGGCCCGGCTGAAGCGCGAGTTGGAGGCCTGGAATGTACGTAAAGATACAGCAGAACAGAAGCTGGCCAAGGTGCAGGTAGAGCTAGCGGTGCTCGAAGCTTTCCTTCTGGGCGCGTCGCCGGCGAGATCGACGGGCATGATAGGTCGCGCAAACCCGCAGGAAGACAGTCGTATCGATCCGACATCGCCCACAGGGGTGCCGTTCGAGTATTGAAAGGGGTCTGTTATGACGAAAAAGCCGAGTAATTTCGATCCGGACGGCGCTGGCGAGCCGGTAGAAGGGATGGGCGCTGTGTTTCGAGGGCTAGGCAGTTTCGTGGAACTGCTGGGTAACCTTGTTGAGCAAGGAGAAACCCTCCAGCGCCAGGGCACCTTCAAGCCCAAGGGTCTCAGTGACAAGGCTCAGGGTGTCTACGGGTTCAGCATCCGCACCGGGGTTGGCGGCGCGCCAGAGGTTCGACGCTTTGGCAATCTTCGCCCTACGCCCAATGGTCCGTTGGTCAGTGACGTGCGCGAGCCGCTGGTTGATGTCTTCGACGAAGGCAATGAAATCATGGTTACCGTCGAGTTGCCCGGCGTAACCGACCAAGAACTGACGCTCAGCGTCGTCGATTCTGTCCTGTCGTTGCAAACCACTGGCACACGGCGCTACGCCAAGCTGATCCAGCTTCCCGCTCTAGTTGATGCAGCGTCACTTCGCCAAAGCTTCCGGAATGGGATCTTGCAGGTCCACATCGGGAAATCATGAAGCCATGCAGGCCATAAATGGAAAGCTCAGCGAAATTGAAATTGGTGCCACTCGTCTGCGCGTGATTTCCGATTGCGCCGACGATATCTCCACTGTGGTCGAGGCAGAAAAACGAGTGATCGAAGGTTTCGCCAGCCAGGGATTGTGGCCCCACACTGTGGTGACCTTGTTCGTCTTGGAGAGCCTTGCCCCGCTGATCGCGCAATTGCAGCAAATGCATGGTCTGGCCGCGCGCCAAACAGGACAATTGCCGCAGCGACCGATGGTCAACCTCTATGACCTTAAGCACCCGCAGGAATGCTTTGTGTTCGTGAACCGGCATGTGTTGACTGCTGAAAAGTACTGGGATGATTCAATTGCGATCAAAGGATTGCTGGCCCATGAGCATGCTCATCCGATATCAGAGTGCCCGGCCATTGCGGCCGCGCGCACCTTGAGCGTAATTGTTGCTGCCCCATCGGCATTGACGCCGCAACTGGCGCAATTGGCTGAAACCCTCTCCGTCGGTGCAGTGAGCGAAATATTTGCCAACGAATTATGCGTTGCCAAGGGCTTTGCGACTGCGTTGGCTCATCTGGACCAAGTGACTGTCAGCCGAGCGGCGAAGAATACTGCGCAGCGACCGGAACTGCTGCGGCGCCTCAAGGCGGCAGTGGAGGGGGGGACCATGACCGCTGCCGAGGAAGGCTTGTTTCTCTTGGTCGCTGATCTTCAGATTGCTCTTCCGTTCGCTCTCGAAACCGCGCCGTTCTTCCGGGCTGCACACGCGGCGAGCGGGTCGGGAATTATGGACGCGTTGCATACTTTTCTATTGCCGCATCTGGAACCAAACGTGGCTGGCATTTTCCTGGCCCTGCATGATCTCTACCTGCGCCCACAATCCGATTGGAGCAGCCGAGAGATAGAACCGTGGTGCCGGGAGGTGCTGCTGCTGCTGTCTGCATCCCTCAGCCAGCAAGGGCGGCTGGTTTCGTTTCATCTTGCAGGTGAGGCGGCACGAACCCAAGAAACGAGTTCATCATGACCGTAACACCAGAACTTGAGGGCAAGTATCTTTACGCCGTTGTCCGGGCGTCCGATTCCCGCGGCTTTGAGGCTAAGGGCATTGGTGGTCGCGGGGATCCTGTCTACACCATCAGTGACGGCCACCTCGCGGCGGTGGTCAGTGATTCACCGCAGACCGAATACGACAACAGCAGGCGCAACATGATGGCGCACCAGTTGGTGTTGGAAGAGGTCATGCAAAGCTTCAACTTGCTGCCCGTACGGTTTGGCACGATCGCCACTGATACGGCCATGATTACCGAAAAACTACTGAAGGCCCGCCGAAATGAATTGGACCATCTGCTGGAGCAAATGAGGGGCCGGGTGGAGCTGGGCTTGAAGGCGACTTGGCGCGAAGAGGTCGTCTTCCGCGAGATTCTCGACGAGAACCCCGCTATCCGCAAGTTGCGCGACGGTATTGCCAGGCGGCCCGTCAACAGCACTCATTTTGATCGCATCCAGTTGGGTGAGCGGATCGCGAAAGCGATGGATGCCAAGCGGATGGTCGATGAGCAATTGATACTCGATCGCCTGAAGCCATTTGCACACAAGACGAAACTGAACAAGCCGATCGGTGATCAGATGGTGATCAATGCCGCCTTTCTGCTCGAACAGGAGGTAGAGCCAGGTCTTGATGCCGCTATTCGTCAGATGGATGCGGAAATCGGCGAACGTTTCCGGTTCAAATATGTCGGACCGGTTCCGCCCTACAATTTTGTCAATATTGTCGTCAGCTGGAACTGAGGTGCATCATGGGCATCCTTCACTCGATCTTAACGGCGCCAGTGTCCGGCCCCATCAAGGGGTTGTTATGGCTGACACGGCTAATCCAAGAGCAGGCGGAAGCCGCCCTGTATGACGAAGACGGTTTGCGCGCGGCCCTTCTGGCGCTTGAGCATCGGCTGGAGGCCGGTGAAATCGGCGAGGAAGATTACGACGTTGATGAGCGGTTCCTGTTGGAACGGCTGAAGATCAGCCGTGACCGGGCCCATGGGCTTGGCTGATGGCACAATGCGGCACAACGGAGGACCCCAATGACAACGACACTGGAGCTCATAGGTAGCGCAAAGGCGCAGATGGAAGAATTGACTGGGCTATCTGCGGAAAGTGTCTCCGGCATGTCCAAAGTTGATAGCGGGTGGAAAATGATGATCAACATGCTTGAACTCAAGCGGATTCCATCCTCGACAGACGTTCTTGTCAACTTCTCGGCAAGTTTGGACATTGAAGGTAATGTCACCGGCTTCGAACGGTGCCGCAGTTATCTGCGCAACCAGGTTTTTGTGGAAGAGACTTGATCAACCGTGACTGAGAAACAGGCATTCAAGGCCCAGGATCAAGATATCCAGTGACTAATCAACGGGTTGAACCAAGCCAAGGCATCGTCGGCCAAGGTTGAATCGTGAAGAAACTGCAGGCGGTGGCGCAGGAATTGCTTTCCTGCCTCGGTGAGGTCGGCAATGATAATTGCCATTTGTGCCACGAGATCGCGCATCTTCGCAAACAGACTGCCAGTCTGTTTGTCCGAACCGTAGGTCTTGTGACTTGAACGGATTTTCGGGCGGTGGCGTCGCGGTGAATGTGTGTATCGTATGTGGAGAATGTCTTGAATAAGAGCTTTGGACGATGGCACTATGAGAGTTCAGATCACAATCAGTCCCGGAGGATTTATCGATGAACGCAGAGCGCATGGAGCATTCGGTTCAGGCCGCGGGGCTTGCGGATATCTTGGAGCGGGTGCTTGATAAAGGAATTGTTATCGCTGGCGATATTACAATTTCCTTGGTTGAAGTGGAATTGCTGAACATTCGTTTGCGTTTGGTAATTGCGTCGGTGGATCGTGCGATGGCCATGGGCATCAACTGGTGGCAGAGCGACCCGCACTTGTCCTCGCACGCGCAGCGCTTAGAAGAGGAAAATAAGGACCTCCGCCAGCGTATCGAGCAGCTGGAGGCTCGTGTGGTGGCCGCACCATGACGGGTGATTCTTCCAGTTTTCGGGTGAGCGAGGCACCGTCCCGCGACGTCGGTCGCGGACTGGTTCGGCTTGATCCGAAGGATATAGCTCTGCTTGGCGTGCAAGTGGGAGACCTTGTCACGATCTCCGGCAAGCGAACTACGGTGGCTCGGGTCATGCCCGCCCATACCGATCAGCGCCGACAGAAGCTGATCCAGATGGACGGTCTGCTTCGCGTGAATGCTGGTGCAGGGCTGGACGAAGAGGTTGCCCTGCGCCCCGCCACAGCAAGCCCTGCCCGCTCGGTCACCCTGAAGGAACTGGGAGGCCGACCGCGCCCAAACGAGGGTGCCGCACTTGCCAGACTTCTGGATGGCATCCCGATGGGCCGCGGCGATCATGTGCGCGCGATTCTGATGGGCACACAGGCACGCGAGTTCACGATAGAAGCGACTGACCCCTCCGGCGCGGTGATCATCGGCTCGGGCACCGCAGTGCGGTGCATGGGCGGGGACGGCACGGCCACGGCCGTGACTTACGAGGATGTGGGTGGTTTGCGCAAGGAAGTGCGCCGCATCCGCGAAATGATCGAGTTGCCGCTCAAGCATCCCGAGGTATTTCAGCATCTCGGGATCGACCCACCGAAAGGCGTACTCCTCTGGGGGCCGCCCGGCACCGGCAAGACCCTGATCGCTCGGGCGGTGGCGAGCGAAGCCGGAGTTCACTTTCTGCATGTCAACGGACCCGAGATCATCGACAAGATGTATGGGGCCAGCGAGGCCCAGCTCCGCAGCATGTTCGACGAAGCGGAAAAGCACGCACCCGCGATCATCTTCATCGACGAACTTGATGCCATCGCGCCCAAGCGCGAGGAAATGAGCGGTGACCGCCAAGTGGAACGGCGGGTAGTGGCGCAGTTGCTCGGCCTGATGGACGGGCTGCAATCGCGCGGCCAGGTGATCGTGATCGCTGCCACAAATATTCCCAACGCGATCGATCCGGCCCTGCGCCGCCCAGGTCGCTTTGACCGCGAAATCGTCATTGGCGTGCCCGACGATACAGGGCGACGCGAGATCCTCGACATACACACGCGAGGTATGCCGCTCGCCGAGGATGTCGATTTGGCACGGCTGGCCTTCCAGACCCCGGGCTTCGTCGGCGCCGATCTGGCATCCGTGTGTCGTGAAGCGGCCATGAGCGCGCTCCGGCGGCTCATTCCGGACATAGATTTCAACGAAGCACTTATCCCAGCGGAAAAACTCTCTGCTCTGACTGTGTGTGCCGACGATTTCGCCGAGTCCCGTGCTGGTATCCAGCCTAGTGCGCTGCGCGAATTCGTCTCCCAGGTCTCGGACAAGCGATGGAGCGATGTTGGCGGACTGGCAGACACGAAGCAGCAATTGATCGAGGCGATTGAGTGGCCGGTCCGCCATGCAAACTTGTTCAAAGAAGCGGGAATCCATCCGCCCAAGGGCATCCTGTTCTACGGCATTCCCGGTTCCGGCAAGACCCTATTGGCAAAGGCGCTGGCGGGTGAGAGCGGCGTTAATTTCATCGCGGTCAAGGGACCCCAACTTCTCAGCATGTGGGTCGGCGAGTCCGAACGCGGCATTCGCGAAGTGTTTCGCAAGGCTCGCCAGACCGCGCCGTGCATCGTCTTCTTCGACGAGATAGACACGATCACCCCCAACCGTGGCGGGCGCGGAGGCGAGGTCACAGATCGAGTCGTAGCCCAGCTCCTAAACGAACTCGATGGCATCGAAGATCTGCGTGGGGTCACCGTAGTTGCCGCCACCAACCGCCTCGACCAGATTGATGTCGCCTTGTTGCGCCCCGGCCGGTTCGATCTCCTGGTTGAGTTTCACCCGCCGGACCAGGCGGAACGTGAGGCGATTCTTACTGTGCATTCGCGCCGCATGCCACTGGCGAAGGACGTGGGTTTTGTGGATCTCGCCGGTCGCACCGCTGACATGGTCGGGGCCGATTTGGAAGCCATATGCCGCCGCGCCGGCATGGCCGCCATTCATGATGCCATACTAGGCGGTGCACAGGCGGTGCTGGTGACCCGGCATCATTTTGAAATGGCGATGACGGCGATGGGCCGAGGAGAGCCAATATGAACGAACTTGCAATCCTGGCAATAATCCCGGCGCATAGTCTCGATCTTGGCCGGGTTCCGTCCGAGGCCCGGGTAATAACCAGCGGCGCCTTTGCCGCAGTGGTTATCTGTCCCCCGGACGGGGGCTTGTTCGGGCGAAGCAGAGCCCAATTGGCGCCGTGGCTGCTGATTGGACAACGCATCGTCGAGCAGATATTAGCGTGTACCCCAGTTTTGCCGGTCACGTTCGGAACCGTTGCCGACGACGATGGAGCGGTACGTCGCATCCTGAACGACGGTCGCTCTTTGTTCGAACAAGCCTTTGCCACCCTGGGTAAACGGATTGAGTTCGATCTGGCAGTGCGCTGGGACGTTCAGCAGGCAGTGCGTGAAGTTCTCACTGACACCGGGTTCGCGGCGCAACTGGCAGCATCCCGTCCAGAGGAAGAACGGCATGTCGCTGGGGAGGAATTGATGCGACGGGTTCACCACCGCCGGGATGGCATTTCTCGTCTGATCCTGGACACACTTGGTCCCTTGGCGGCCGAAACCATCGCGACCCCCCCAAGTGACCCGGACCTCGTCGTCTCCGTAGCGCTGCTTTTGGAGCCTTCCTCAGTCGAAGCGGTCGAAAATGCCATGAAAGCTATGGATGCTGCCTTCTCCGGCAAAATTGATCTTGATTTCCGGATTGTCGGACCAATGGCACCCTATAGCTTTACTTCGATCCACGTAAATCTACCACAACCTGGTGAAATCGAGCGTGCCCGCACTGTGCTTGGGGTAGAAGAAGCTGCTCCAGTCGAGGAGATCAAAGCCGCCTATTACCGGATCATACGCCAAGTCCATCCCGATATTGCTGGTCCTACCATGAGCGATAAGGGCGCAGCCTTGGCAGGACTGACCGAGGCTTATGAAACGCTCTGCGCGGGCCACATGTCCGTATCGTTGCGGCACCACAGAGTTGCATAGGAAGGCAATCGGTCGATGTTCTATGTTTATGCCATCATCTCTGGATCCGGCAATGGACCTTTTCCCGAAGACGGAATTCTTCCTGGCATTGCGATCAATAGCGTAAAATGCTGTGGACTGACGGCGATCATCAGTTCGGTTCCAGCGGATGTTTTTGGAGAAAACGCTCTTCGTGGCTTGCTCGAAGACACAGCCTGGATCAAGGCACGCGCCATTGCCCATGAGCGGGTGGTGGCGTCTTTGATGCCGCGCCACACCGTGTTGCCGCTCAAATTCTGCACGCTGTTTGAACACCTTGACGGGCTTGCCGTGATGATCGAGCGACACCGGGAGGCACTTGAAACGACGCTTTCCGAGATCCACGGTGCATGGGAGTGGGCCGTCAAGCTGTTCCATGACCCCATCCGCCTGCGCCAATGGATCGAATCCCTGCCACAAGCTGAACTGACCGCCGCCTCCGGCAGACCGGGTACCGAGTTCTTCGCACGCAAGCAAAACGAACGCCTACTGGTAGCGCAGATGGATGCCGCAATTGATCAATGCGCCCAAGAGAGCCACCAACGTCTCTCCCAGATGGCGCGCGCGGCTGCAACCGCATCACTGCAATCCAAAGCGCTGCATGGGCGCAAAGATGAAATGGCCTTGAACGGCGTCTATCTGGTCGCAGAAGGTTGCGAAATGGCGTTACGCAATTGCGTGCAGGCGCTTGCTGCGACCCACGCCCCACACGGTTTCGAGTTTGTCCTGACAGGGCCATGGGCACCCTATAACTTCACGAGGCTGCACCTTGGAGAAACTACCGAAGCCGACCCCGCCGCAGCGGGGCGGTGAGATTGAGTTGGCGGATCTAGTGGATCGCCTCTTGGGCAAGGGGGTGGTGCTGTGGGGCGAGGCTACCATTTCGGTAGCCGGGGTCGATCTGGTTTATCTCGGCCTGAAGGTCTTGCTTGCTTCTACCGATACCGCTGATCGGATGCGAAACGCCGCTTCCAATCACACAGAATCCTAGGGACCGCGATGTTCTATCTGTACGGAGTCATCCGACGCCAAGCGGAATTTTCTGCCGCCACAGCCGGTATCGGCGGCTCGGCGGTGGCGATGTTGCCGTGCTGCGGATTGATGGCCGTGGCAAGCCCGGTTGACATCCGGGAGATTGAGGCAACAGAGGATAATCTCTGGTGCCACGAGCATGTCATCGAAGCGATCATGGCCGAAACTACTGTGCTTCCGCTCCGTTTTGGCACCGTGGTTGCAGATGCCGCTGCCTGTAGGCACCTACTTTCGCAGAGCGAAGGGCAATTAGCCGCGCAACTTGCCTTGCTGGATGGGCGCGTCGAATTTGGCCTCCGGCTTGGCCCGGAGGCGGCTCGTGAACCAGCGGAAACTGAATGTGGCTCCGCAACCAACTGGCCGGGAACCCTTTACCTTCGGTCTTTGGCGCGCACCTATGCCAGTTGGCCGACGTCGCTTGATGTTACGCTAAATGCAGCATTGGATGCATACGCTGTGGCTTATATGCTGTGGCCGAGAGGAACGCCCGAATCGGAGTTGCGCGCGTCTTTCCTAGTGGCGAAGCCAGCGATTGATGCGTTCCGTCAGGCTGTCGCCAGATTGCAATCCAGCCAGCCGGAATGGCGGATCTCTTGCACTGGCCCCTGGCCACCCTATTCTTTTGTGGAAAGCAAATTCGATGAAGAAGGTTAATGCAGAAATCTCCGATGCAGGCTCTGGGAACCTCTTGGGCGAACATATCAACATCGATCCAGAAACGATCGAAAAGGGCTTAGCGAAGCTGGTACTAATGGTGGTCGAAACGGTCCGACAGGTCGTCGAACGCCAAGCAATCCGGCGTGTGGAAGGCGGGACATTGACTGAAGATGAAATCGAACGGTTAGGCCTCGCGTTGCTCCAGTTGGAACAACAGATGACAAAGTTGCGTGAAACCTTCGGCTTGGACGAGGACGAACTTGTCCTGCGTATTCCCTTCCCGATAGAAGTGGCCTAGTGGATTGATTCCAACAATTGGAACCCCCGATTTCTGGCAGCAATGATTTCGTCCGGGTTTGCGCGCCATTTGAAGGGCTTGGCATCTGCTTCGTTGTGCAGTTCGATAAAGCGGTTGATTGCGGTCTTGAGATCATCGACGGATCGGAAGACGCCATGCTTCAACCGGCGGCGGGTGAGTTTGGCGAAGAAGCCCTCGACAGCGTTCAGCCAAGAGCTTGATGTCGGGATGAAGTGGAA
>Ga0105054_10005543_pt1 | contig 18083 bp, 13 predicted proteins | sample BON02_FD_78091 | JGI IMG/M metagenome (GOLD analysis project Ga0105054, IMG submission 78091) | Freshwater microbial communities from Lake Bonney liftoff mats and glacier meltwater in Antarctica - BON-02 (megahit assembly) | ecosystem: Environmental > Aquatic > Freshwater > Ice > Glacier...
CGACGGCGCCATGCTCGATGCCCAGTGGCAGGCATGTTGCGACTTCGACACCCGCGACCGCCTGGGGGACTGCAAGGTGCCCATGCACGTGCTCGGCTTCAGCCAGGACATGCAGGCGCCGCCCGCACTCGGGAAGAAATGCGCTGACCTTGCCGGCAACGGCCACTTCCACATGCTGGAGGGGTTGGGTCATCTTTCGCTCTGCGGCCACAAACCCGAGGTCGTGAATGCCAGGATCCGGGAGATCATCGAAAACCATGGCTGACATCGCCGACATCATCGATCTGGAACGCTGGCCGATCGGCGACCTGACTTCGCCGCAGACCCAGGCTGTCGTGGCAAAAGCGCGCGAGAAGCTGCGCGATCCCGGTTACTTCACCATGCCCGGTTTCCTGCGTGCCGGAATTCTTCCCGCGGTCCAGGCCCAGTCGCGCGACCTGCTCGCCAATGGTCACCGGCAGGTCCATGAACGCGACGGCGGTCTGCGCCGCTCGAAGCCGGGTGTGACGCGCGCGGCCCTGGTCTGCGCCGGCGGCGACCGCATGGCGCCCGATTCACCGCTGCGGCAGGTCCATGCCTGGCAGCCGCTGACCGATTTTCTGGGCGCCGTTTTCGGGGTCGAACCCTATTACCGCAGCGCCGACCCCATGGCCGGCTGCATGCTGACCGGCTACGGCCCCGGTGACGAACTGGGCTGGCACTACGATCCCAACGACGGCGTCGTCACCCTGATGGTGCAGCAGGCGGGCAGCGGCGGCGTCTTCGAGTTCGCCCCCGCGGTGCGCCGCGATGCCGAGGACCCGGCAACCGAGATCGTCGACGCCGTGGTCGAGGGCCGCTGGCCGGGAACCCTGTCGGAAGATCAGGAAGCGGGGACGCTGGCCCTCTTCAACGGCCACCGCGCACCCCACCGCGTCACACCCATCGCGTCCGAACCCGAGCGCATCATGCTGGTGATGTCCTATGATTCGAAACCGGATCAGGTTTTCAGCGACGAGATCCGCATGAACTTCTTCGGGCGCACGGCCTAATCAAGCCGCGCCCTTGCGTCGACCGCAATGACGCCATCGCCCTTGTGGCGCAGGAACAGCGGGTTGATGTCGAGTTCGGCCAGGCGCGCGCCGGCATCGACGGCCAGCCACGACAGGCGCGAGGCGGCGTCGGCCAGCGCGTCGACGTCGAGCGCCGGGCCGCCGCGCACACCCTCCAGCAGGGGCCACAGGCGCAGGCGCGGCAGCAGCGCCCTGACCCGCTCGGGCGAAACCGGAGCAGGGATCAGGACGACGTCGTCGAGCACTTCGGCGAGCACGCCGCCCAGGCCGACCAGCACCACGGGTCCGAACTGCGGATCGTGCTTGATGCCCAGGATCGCCTCGGCCTCGCCGCGCGCCATCTCGGCGACCAGGGCGCCGGCCAGACGTCTGCCCAGGCGGCGCGCCATCAGGTCCCATGCGGTCTGCAATTGCGTTTCGTTGGGCAGCGCGAGCGCCACCGCGCCTTCCTCGGACTTGTGGATGATGTCGGGGCCGAAGCCTTTCAGCGCCACGGGCCAGCCGATCTCGCGGGCGGCCATCACCGCCTCGCGTGCCGAACCGACGGGGCGCTCACGGGTTGCGCGGATGCCGTAGCGGGCCAGGACCTCCTTGGTCTCGTGTTCGGCGAGCCAGCCCGGCCCGAAGGCGGCGAAGGGGTCGCCGGTGGGCAGGGCCTGGGGCCGTTGCGCCTCGGCGGGGGCTTCGCGCGGCACCAGCCAGCATTTGAGGACGCGCAGCGCCTCGTCGGTGGTCTCGTAGTGCAGCACGCCCATCTCCCGCATCGCCGCGCGGCCGCCATCCGAGGCATTTCCGGGCGTGAAGACGACCAGGGTGGGTTTGCCCGAGTCCTGGCCGCCGGCGGCCAGCGCGCGTGTGGATTCGGTGAGCTGCGGTGCGGTCGTCACCATCACCAGATTGGCGGCGACATCGGGGTCGGCCGCCGCGATGGCGATGCCGCCGTCCTTGGCGTCGAGGAAACTGCGGTCGCGCATCGCGCCAAGGTCCAGAGGGTTGCCGAGCTGATGGGGTTCGTAGATCTCTTCCAGCTTCGTGCGTGTCGCGGGTGAGAACTGCGCCAGGCGCAGGCCGACATCGTCGAAGCGGTCGGTGGTGATCGCCGCGGCGCCGCCGGAACCGGAAACGACGCAGATGCCGTCGCCGGAAGGTTTGCCGTGGCGGGAGATCATCTCGGCGGCCTGCATCATGCCGATGATGTCATCAACCGGAACGACGCCGGCCTCGCGGCAGACGGCCTCCAGCACGCGCCAGGAACCGGCCAGGCTGGCGGTATGGCTCATGGTGACGCGTGCGCCTTCCTCGGAACGGCCCGATTTCACCATCAGCACCGGCTTGCCCGCCTCGCGGCAGCGCCGTGCCGCAGCGACGAAACGGTCGGCGTCCTTGAAGCCCTCGACATAGAGCGTGATGCAGCGGGTCGCCTCGTCCTGGGCCATCCACTCCATGAAGTCGGCCAGCTCCAGGTCGGCCTGGTTGCCGACGGAAATCGCGCTGGAGAAACGGGCGCCGTCGCCGACGCCGCGGTTGTAGACCGTGGCCATCAATGCGCCCGACTGGCTGATGAAACCGATGCCGCCGGGGATGTGCGCGGTTTCCTGCATCGAGGGTGAGGAGTTCATGATCAGGCTGGCATGGGTGTTGATGAAGCCCAGGCAGTTGGGGCCGATCAGGCGCATGCCCTGGGCGCGCGCGCTGGCCACGATCTCCTGCTCCAGTGCGGCGCCTTCCGGGCCGGTCTCGGTGAATCCGGCGGTGATCAGCACGCAGCAGGCCACCCCGGCCTGGGCGCAATCGCGCATGTGGTCGAGCACCAGTTCGCGCGGCACCGCGATGACCGCGACATCGACCGGCGCGGTCGCGGCCGAGACCAGCGGCACGCAGGGCAGGCCCAGCAGGCTCTGGCGTTTGGGGTTCACCGGCACGATGCGCCCGGCAAAACCGCCGGTGACCGTGTTGTGGAAGATGCGGCCGCCGAACTTGCGCAGGTCCTCGCTGGCGCCGACGAAGGCGACCGCCGAGGGGTTCATGATCTGCGCCACGGTCTGGCGCGGAGCGGGCAACTGGGTCATGGCGGAACGACTCTCAATAACGTTTTGGGACATGGCGGGTCAGCGCGGCCAGCCCGAGCATGGCAAGGCCGCCGGCGACAAAAACCGCCGGCAGGGCAAAGACATGAAGCAGGGCGGCAAAGACGCCCGGCGGTGCGGTCTGGGCGGCATCGCGGAAGGTGACAAAGACCGAGGTCATCTCGGAACGCTGGTGCGGGCGCACCGCCCGCAGGAACAGCAGGTTGCCCGCGCCGTCGATCACCGAGGTGATGAGCGCTGCGATCACCAGGACGCTCACCCCCAGCCAGGGCGATTCCATGGCGAAGGCGACGCAGAGCGAGGCAATGCCGGATCCGGCGTAACCCAGCAGCAACAGCCGGCGGATGCCCCACCAGCGCCCCATGGCGCCCCACAGCGGCACCAGCAGCATGGCCATCGACACGCCCGAGACCAGCGCGCCGCCGATCTGTTCGCCCAGGCCCGATTCGACGCAGTAGATCGGGGCATAGACAAAGAACATCGACCACCAGCCCGAGCGACCGACCGCCAGGACATAGGCCAGGCGCAGGCGCGGCTGGCGGAAGTAACGCGGGAAAAACCGCAGCGGATTGGGCGGCGGCCGTTTGGCCGCCTGGATCGCCGGATGTTCGGAAAGCCGCAGCCAAGTGAAGGTGACGTAGAGCACGGTCACGGCCACCACCAAAAGGATGAAGGGCGCGCTGTAGCCGACCTCGGTCCGCAACAGGACCCCCAGATAGGGCCCGACGACGAATCCCGCGCCCGCGAACATGACGCGAAGGGGTTCGAAGCGGTTGACCTCGCGCCGCGGGATATGGTCGAGCACATAAAGGTTGAGGGCGATGTCCCAGGCGATGAAACCCAGCACCATCAGCCACATGGCGATGCAGTAGGTGACGACGCCCTCGTGCTGGAAGAGCACGGCCGCGACCGAGGTGGCGATGGTGCCAAGGGCGATGACGCGGCGCCGCCGGATCAGGTGGATCAGCGAAGGGATCAGCAGACTGCAGCTCATCGAGGCGATGCTGACGCCGAAATAGAACAGGCTGACCCCCTGGGCATCGCCCATGCGGGCAAGCGCCTCGACCGGGATGACCGTCAGCAGGATGGTCCGGCAGAACGCCTGCAACCCGAACAGGGAAGCGAAGGTCATGGCTGATGGCAGTCCGGCAGTGCCGAGCCAGACGCCGATGTGTATGCCGCGCAACTGTGGCTCCCCATCACCTCAGGCAGGCATGGAACGCCGATGCTGGCGCAACCGCAACACTCAATCGGTGCTGGTGTGCGCCCGGCGGTGGCCGGAGACCTCCGCGCCGGCATCGGGAGCCAGGCGCATGAAGAGCAGGCAGGGAATCGAGGAGACGATGGCGACCGCGACAAAACCCGCCGCGAAGTCGCTCGTCACCAGGTCGGTGCTGCCGCGCAGGGCCTGGGATACCTCCAGCACCATGGCCGCGAACGCCACCCCCAGCGACAGGGAAAGCTGCTGGGCCGCTGCGGCAAAGGAGGTCGCACGGCTCATGACGACCGGTTCGATGTCGGCATAGGCCAGGGCATTGAGGCTGGTGAACTGCAGGGAGCGAAAGAAACCGCCGGCCAGCAGCACCGCCAGGATCACCAGATGGGGCGTCTGGGCATCGAACAGGGCGATGGCCCCCAGAAAACCGGCGCTGATGAGCGTGTTGAACACCAGCACGTGGCGGAACCCCAGATGGCGCAGGATCGGCGCGGCGGTGAACTTCATGGTCAGCGCCCCGGCTGCCGCCGCAAAGGTCAGCATGCCCGAGGCAAAGGGCGTCAGGCCGAAGCCCAGTTGCAGCATCAGGGGCAGCAGGAAGGGAATGGCGCCGATGCCGATGCGAAAAAGGAAACCCGCACCCACCGACATGGCGAAGGTCGGCACGCGAAGCAGGGCGAGGTCGAGAATGGGATGGGGACAGCGCCGGGCATGGGCGACGTAGAGGACCAGCAGGCCGCCGCCGCCGCCGATCATGGCCAGCACCGCCCAGCCCGGCAGGACCTCGCGTCCCACCAGGGTGAAGCCGAAGATCAGGGCGGAAAGACCCAGGCCGCTCATCAGGAACCCTGCAATGTCGAGCGGCGGCAAGACATCGGCCTTGATCTGGGGAATGACGTAGCTGGCGATGACGATGCCGACCAGGCCGATCGGCACGTTGAGCCAGAAAATCCACTGCCAGGCGACATAGGTCGTGATGAAACCGCCCAGCGGCGGTCCGATCACTGGCGCGACCAGGGCGGGAATCGTCAGCCAGGCCATGGCGTTGAGCAGTTCGGACTTCTTCACCACGCGCAGGATGATGAGCCGGCCGACCGGCACCATCATCGCCCCGCCCATGCCCTGGAAGAAGCGTGCGGCGACCAGCGTGGGCAGGCTGTCGGCCATCGCGCAGCCGATCGAGGAGGCGATGAAGACGGCGATGGCGGCGCGGAACACGGTGAGCGCCCCGAAGCGGTCGGCGCACCAGCCGCTCACCGGAATGAAGATCGCCAGCGCCACCAGATAGGCGGTGAAGGCCAGCTTCAGGATGATGGGATCGACATGGAGATCGAGCGCGATCGCCGGCAGCGAGGTCGCGATCACGGTGCCGTCGAGGTTCTCCATGAACAGCGCCGAGGCGACGACAAGCGTGATGATGCGGGTGCTGGCCATGGTCCCGTCTGGCGCGGTTGGAACAGCAAGGCAAGCACGAAGCCGGCCGGCAAGGAAATGCCCCGGAAGGGCGCGAAGATTCAGGCCGGGACGGGAATGTCGGGTGCGGCTTCGGACTCCTCGTCGACCTCGCCGCTCTCCTGCTGGCGCTGCCACATCGTCGCGTAGGTGCCCTGCTCGGCCAGCAGCGTGCCATGGCGGCCGCGCTCGACGATGCGGCCGTCCTCGAGCACCAGGATCTCGTCGGCATCGACCACGGTCGACAGGCGGTGGGCGATGACCAGGGTGGTGCGGCCGCGGGCGATTTCGTTGAGGTTGGCCTGGATGGCGCGTTCGGTATGGGTGTCGAGCGCGCTGGTCGCCTCGTCGAAGATCAGGATCGCCGGGTTCTTCAGGATGGTGCGCGCGATGGCGACACGTTGTTTCTCGCCGCCCGAAAGTTTCAGGCCGCGCTCGCCCACGGTGGTCTGGTAGCCGTCCGGCAGCGCCATGATGAAGTCGTGGATGCGCGCAAGCCGCGCGGCATCCTCGATTTCCGACGGCGCGGCGCCGGGTTTTCCATAGGCGATGTTGTAGTAGATCGTGTCGTTGAACAGCACCGTGTCCTGGGGAACGATGCCGATCGCCGCCCGCAGCGAGGCCTGACTGACGGCGCGCAGGTCCTGGCCGTCGATCGTCACGGCACCCTCGCCGACCTCGTAGAAGCGATAGAGCAGGCGCGAGAGCGTCGATTTTCCAGCACCCGAGGGGCCGACCACGGCGACCTTCTTGCCCGCGGGAACCTGGAAACTCACCCCTTTTAGGATCGGACGTCGCGTGTCGTAGCCAAAGTGGACGTCCGTGAAGGCGACCGCGCCGCCAGCAAGATCGAGCGCCGGAGCGCCTGGCAGGTCGGTGATCTCGGCCGGCACCGCCATCAGGGAGAACATCTGCTCGATGTCGATCAGCGACTGCTTGATCTCGCGATAGACGAAACCGAAGACGTTGAGCGGCTGGTAAAGCTGCATCAGGTAGGTGTTGGCCAGCACGAAATCGCCCACGGTCATGGTGCCGTCGACGATGCCGGCGGCCGACATCAGCATCACCGCGGTCAGCCCCACCGAGATCACCGCGGCCTGGCCGATATTGAGCACCGCCAGCGAGACGCTGCTCTTGACCGAGGCGTCCTCGTAACGCGCCAGGGAGCGGTCGTAACGCTGGGCTTCATGCTCCTCGTTGCCGAAATACTTGACCGTCTCGTAATTCAGCAGGCTGTCGATCGCCTTGGTGTTGGCCCGGTTGTCGGCCTCGTTCATGTTGCGGCGGAAGGTCAGGCGCCATTCCGTGACGACCATGGTGTAGGTCACGTAGGCGACGACGGTGACCAGCGTGACCGCGGCGATGGCGAAATCCAGCATGTACCAGAGGATGCCGAAAACCAGCGCCAGTTCGACGATGGTGGGCACCATGTTGAACAGGCTGAAGCGCAGCAGCGTCTCGATCGCCTTGTTGCCGCGCTCGATGATGCGCGAAAGGCCGCCGGTCTGGCGCTCCAGGTGGAAGCGCAGCGACAGGGCGTGCAGGTGGCGGAAGACCAGCAGGGCGATCTTGCGCACGGAACGCTGGCCGACGCGGGCGAACACCGCATCGCGCATTTCGCCGAAGGCCAGCGAGGCCACGCGCATCAGGCCGTAACCCAGGATGACGGCGACGGGGATCACGACCAGCGGCGAGGTATCGCCGGTCAGAGCGTCGATCGCGTCCTTGTAGAACAGCGGCACCCAGACGACGGCGATCTTGGCCGCGATCAGCAGGATAACCGCCAGCACGACACGCGCCCGGATGCCCCATTCGCCAACGGGCCACAGGAAGGGCATCAGGCTGCGGACGGTGGCAAAGCCGCCCATTTTCTCTCTGGGGCCGGAGGGGTTCTTGGCTATGGCTGCATTCTCCGGCCCACCTACTCGCGGGACGCTTGTGTTGCCTGGTGCAGGGGCGCGGCTAGAGTGCCGGTCGGGTCTATATGGGGCTTGTCATGGACGAACGAAAGAAACTCGGCTTCAGGGCAGGATGCTGATGCAGACGACCCTGCCTGCCTGGACCTACCACAGCCGGCCCTTCTTCGAGGCCGAGCGCACCGCGATCTTCCAGACCACATGGCAACTGGTCTGCCACGTCAGCGACCTGCCCGATGCGGGCAGTTTCGTGCGTTTCCGGTTGCTGAACCAGGAAGTGGTGGTGGTCCGGGCCGAAAGCAGGGCGATCCATGCCTTCCACAACGTCTGCCGTCATCGCGCCTCGCGGCTGGTGATCGACGGCCAGGGCAATTGCGGCCACACCCTGCGGTGCCCCTACCACGGCTGGACCTACGACCTTTCCGGCAAGCTGCGTTTCGTCCCCGGCGAGGCCGGCTTCGAGGGCCTCGACAAGGATGCCATCGGTCTGGTTCCGGTGGAGATCGAGCTGCTCCTGGGTTTCGTCTTCATCCGCCTGGGCGGTCAGGGCCCCGCGGTTGCCGAGATGTTCGCTCCCTTTCTGGAAACACTGGCGCTCTACCGCACACAGGACATGGTGCCGCTTGGCGGAGAGAGCCGGCGCGAACTTGCGGTCAACTGGAAGGTCGCGGTCGACAACAACATCGAGGCCTATCACGTGCCGGTTGGTCATCCCGGTCTGCAGCGTCTGTTCGGGGCTAACTACACGCTGGAGGTCCAGCCGCACGGCCTGTCGCGCGGCGGCGGGCCGTTGACGCCGGGCAGCGAGTCCCCGGCCTGGAGCGAGCGCATGTACCGGCGGCTGCTGCCTCGTCCGGCCCATCTGCCGCCCGAACGGGCCTGGGGCTGGTACTACTATGCGGCCTTTCCCAGCCTTGCCTTCGATGTCTATCCCGATCAGATCGACTTTTTCCAGATTCTGCCCCTGTCGGTGGACCGGACCGTGCTGCGCAGCCGCGCCTACGCCCTGCCTGGCGCCGGGCGCGAGATGCGGGCGGCGCGTTATCTCAACGAGCGGATCAACCGTCTGGTCGGGGCCGAGGATATCGATCTGGTCGAAGGCGTGCAGGCGGGCCTGGGTTCCAGGGCCTACGAGCGTGGCCTGCTCAGCAGCGATGAGAAGCGCGTCTTCCAGTTCCACGAGGAGATTCGCGCGCGCATCCCCGCGGCCCGGGTCGAGTGCGAGCCGGACGTCATCTGACCGCGCTACTGGCGCCAGAAGTACGGTGTCAGCAGGACAAACACGGTCATCAGCTCCAGGCGGCCCAGCAGCATGCCGGCCGAAAGCAGCCATTTGGCCGCGTCGGGCAGGCTGGCGAAATTGCCCGATGGGCCGATCACATCGCCCAGGCCGGGGCCGACGTTGGCGACCGCGGTGGCCGCGCCCGAAATCGCCGTTATCGGGTCGAGCCCCAGCATCGACAGCGCCAGCGCCAGCAGACCGACCGAGGCAACGAACAGGAAGACGAAGACCAGCACCGAAGCCGGGACATCTTCGTCGAAACTCTTGCCGTTGAAGCGCAGCGGCAGCACCGCACGCGGCGCGACCAGGCCCTTGAGCAGGCGCACGGCGGTGATCACCATGATCTGGATGCGGAAGATTTTGATCGCCCCGGAAGTCGAGCCGGTGCAGCCGCCGACCAGGGTCAGCGCCAGGAAACTCACGACCGCAAAGGCGCCCCAGATGTTGTAGTCGGTGCTGGCAAAGCCGGTCGTGGTGACGACCGAGGTGATGTTGAAGGCGACTTCGGTCAGGGCCTGATGCAGCGGCGCCTCGTGATAGACCATGCGCCAGGCCGTGATCGCCAGGGTCGTGCCCGCCAGCACCAGAACGAACGAGCGGGTCTGGCTGTCGCGCAGCAGGGCGAAGGGTTCGCCCTTGAGGGCGCGCACGTAGAGCAGGAACGGCGTGGCACCCGCGGCCATGAAGACGACGCCGATCCACTGCAAAATCAGGGAATCGAAGTAGACGAACGAGTTGTCGTGCGTGCTGTAGCCGCCGGTCGAAAGCGTTGCGAAGGCGTGGGTGATGGCATCGAACGAGGACATGCCGGCCAGGTCGTAGGCCAGCGCGCAGAGCAGGGTCAGTCCGACATAGACCGTGATGATCGCGGCCATCGTCTGGCCCGGCCGCGGCATGACGCGGTCCGAGCGGTCCGAGGATTCGGTCTGGAAGAGCTGCATGCCGCCGACCCGCAGGTAGGGCAGGATCATGATCGCCATGCCGATGATGCCGAAACCGCCCAGCCACTGCAGCAGGGCGCGCCACAGCAGGATGCCCGGCGGCATGGCGTCCAGATGCATGATCACCGTCGATCCCGTGGTCGTCAGGCCCGAGATCGCCTCGAAGAAGGCGTCGGTATAACTCGTCACCAGATGGGAAAAGATGAAGGGCAGGGCTGCGGCGGCCGAAAGGCCGACCCAGGCGATGGCGGTCAGCAGGAAGGCCTGGCGCAGTTCCAGGCCACGGATGTCGCCTCGGAAGGCAAACACCAGCATGCCGCCGGTGAAGGCCGTGACCAGGGCGCCGACCGCGAACGAACTCCAGTCGGTGCTGCCCATGATCAGATCGACGGTCATGGGAATCAGCATGGCTGCCGCCAGCCCCAGCAGCAGGGTTCCAAGGATCGCAACGACAGGCCTGATATCGACCAAGGGGATGTCCGGTTGTGGCGGCGTGGTCAGGGCGGATAAAGTCGCCGCGGGTCGCAGGGCGCCCTGAAGCGCGCCAATATAGAGCACAGGAGGGGCCGGTCCCATGATCGATGTCGCACGTGCCCGGGCGCTGACGCCCAGCGCCGAACACCAGGCCTATTTCTACAGTTGCGGCGCGGGATTGATGCCCCAGCCCGTGCTCGATGCCGTCAAGGATCACCTCGATCTCGAAGCCCGGATCGGCGGTTACGGCGCCGAGGAACAGGCGATGCCGGCGACCGAGGCGACCTATGACGCCATCGCCCGCCTGATCAACTGCCACCGCGACGAGGTCGCCGTGGTCGAAAACGCCACGGTTGCCTGGTGCCAGGCCTTTTACGGTCTGGCCCAGGATTTCAGGCCGGGCGACCGGGTGCTGACCGTGGTCGCCGAATACGCCTCCAACTTCATCGCCTTCCTGCAGACCGTGCAGCGCCGCGGCATCGTGGTCGACGTCATTCCCAACGATGCCGACGGCCAGGCCGATATGAAGGCGCTGGAGGGTCTGATCGACGACGACGTCAAGCTCATCGCCGTCACCCATGTCCCGACCAGCGGCGGCCTGGTCTCACCGGTCGCGCAGATTGGCGCCATCGCGCGCCGCCACGGCATTCCCTATCTGCTCGATGCCTGCCAGTCGGCCGGCCAGTTGCCGCTCGATGTCGAGGCGCTGGGTTGTGATTTCCTCTCGGCCACGGGGCGCAAGTTCCTGCGCGGGCCGCGCGGCACCGGCTTCCTTTATGCCCGGCGCGCCATCTTGGAACGCTGCGAGCCGCCCGTGCTCGACCTCCACAGCGCCCGCTGGACCGCGCCCGATACCTACGAGATGCGCCCGGACGCCCGCCGCTACGAAAACTGGGAAAACTACGTCGCCGGCAAGATCGGCCTGGGTGTGGCCGTCGAACATGCGCTGTCCTGGGGGCTGGAAAACATCGCCGCGCGCAATGCCGAACTGGCCGGCGACCTGCGCGAGCGGCTGGCCGCCATCCCCGGCGTTACCCTGCGCGATGCAGGAAAGCACCAGTGCGCCATCGTCACCTTCAGCCATGACCGCCTTGCGCCCGAGGCCGTGGCCGCAGCGCTGCTCGACCAGCGCATCGCCATAGGCACCTCCGGGCGCGGCTCGACCCTGATCGACTTCCAGGCCCGCGACCTGCCGCCGCTTTGCCGCGCGGCGGTGCATTATCTCAACACGGAAGCCGAGGTGGAGCAGTTGGCGGCGGCGGTCGCCGCGCTTTAGCCCGCCTGGCGCAGCGCGGCCTGCTCGGCAGCCTTGAAGCCGACCAGACGGCGCTTGCCCAGGTCAAAGACCGGGCGTTTCATGACCGCCGGGTGGGCCAGGATCAGGGCATGGGCGCGTTTGCCGTCCAGCCCATCGCGTTCGGTCTCGGACAGGCCGCGCCAGGTCGTGCCGCGGGTGTTGACCAGCGGCTCCCAGCCCAGTTCGGCGATCCAGGCTTCCAGCGCTGCGGGATCGAGGCCGTCGGCGCGCACGTCGCGGAAGCGGTGGGCGACACCCTCCTGCTTCAGCCAGTTCAGCGCCTTGCGACAGGTGTCGCAGCTCTTCAGGCCCCAGACCCCGATCATGTCTCTTCTCCCATCTATTTGGGGCGACCATAGGCAGAGCGGTACAACCTTGGCTAGACTGGGGCAGGGCAACAGGGGATCGAAGCGATGGCCGAGGTTTTTACGCAACGGGTGGAGCATCCCTCCGCATGGACGCTCGACGACATCGGAGCGCTCGATGCACTGACCCTGCAGTTCGACCAGCGCCACATCGATGCGTTCGAGGAAGCTTTTGCGCAGATCGAACGCCAGGGACTGACGCTGGACGAGATCGAACGCGAACATTTCGCCGTGCCGGCCGTCGCCGACGACCTCGCCGACATCTACCGCGTGCTCATGGAGGGGCGCGGCATCGCCCTGATCGACCGCCTGCCGGTCGAGGAATGGCCGCTCAGGAAGACCGAGATCATCTACTGGGGCATCGGCACCCATCTGGGGCGCGGCAACTCCCAGTCGGTGATCGGCGATCGGCTGGGTTACGTCGCCAACATCGGCGGCAAGGACCACAACGAACGAGCCTACCGCAATTCCCTGCCGCTGACCCTCCACACCGACGCCTGCGACATCCTGTGCATGCTCTCGGTGCGCAAGGCGATCGAGGGTGGAGAGTCGCAATACGCCAGCGCGATTGCCGTCCACAACGCGATCCTGGCCGAGAAGCCGGAATACCTGGAGCCGCTCTACCGCGGCTTCCGTTATCACCGCTTCGGCGAACAGGGCCCCGGCGAGGCACCGGTGACCGAACATCGGGTGCCCGTGCTCTCGGCGGTCGACGGCTATGTCTCCTGCCGCTACATCGCCGGCTATATCCACATGGCCTACGAGGAACTGGGCACGCCGCTTTCTGATTTCGAAAAGGCCGCGCTCGACTACTTCGACGAGGTCGCGCGACGCCCCGGCATCATGGTCGAATTCACCATGGAGCCCGGCCAGATGCTGTTCTGCAACAACCACACGACCCTGCACGCCCGCAGCGGCTTCGAGGACATTCCCGGACCCGAGACCGGCCGCCTGCTGCTGCGCATGTGGCTGACCGCACACGAGGGCAGCCGCCGGCCCATCGATCCGGCCATCGAGATGTACCGCACCCGGGGCATCGCGAAACGTGAGGGCCGCAGCGACACCTACTTCCGCGGCAAGGCAACGGAAGTCCTCAAAACCGGCGTCCTGAAGTATTGAGGTCCATGACCGTCCGCCAGAAGTTTTTCATCATCGCGCCGCTGCTGCTGATCGGCATCGCTGCGCTGTCGCTATTCTGGCCCCCCGTGATCTGGGCTTATGTCGTGGTTCTTCCCGTGGTCGGGGTCGGTATCTGGGATGCCCAGCACGGCCGCCACAATGTGCTGCGCAACTATCCCGTGATCGGCCATGTGCGTTATTTCGCCGAGTTCATCCGGCCCGAGATCCAGCAGTACTTCATCGCGACCAACCAGTCGGGCCGGCCCTATCCGCGCGAGACGCGCGACCTGATCGTGGCCCGCGGGCGCGGGCTGGATGCGTTGCAGCCCTTCGGCACCCAGCACGACCTGCTCAACACCGGCGAGGATTTCGCGCTGCATTCCCTGGCGGCCAAGCCGCCGCCCCATGCCGACGCGCGTGTGCGTTTCGGGGGAGCGTCCTGCACGAAGCCCTATGAGGCCTCGCGCCTCAACATCTCGGCGATGAGCTTTGGTGCGCTGTCCTCCAACGCGATCCTGGCGCTCAGCACCGGCGCGAAACTGGCCGGCTGCGCCCATGATACCGGCGAGGGCGGGCTGTCGGACCATCATCTGGCCGGCGGCGCCGACATCGTCTGGCAGATCGGCACCGGTTACTTCGGCTGCCGCACGGAAGAAGGCGGCTTCGATGGCGCCAAGTTTGCCGAGAAGGCCGCCCACGAGCAGGTCAGGATGATCGAGATCAAGCTTTCCCAGGGCGCCAAGCCGTCCCATGGCGGCATCCTCCCGGCAGCCAAGATCACGCCGGAGATCGCGCGCATCCGCGGCATCCCCATGGGCAGGGACTGCATCTCGCCGCCGCTCCACACCGCCTTCGAAGGGCCCACGGGCCTCCTGGAGTTCGTGGTCCGCCTGCGCGAACTTTCCGGCGGCAAGCCGGTCGGCTTCAAGTTGTGTATCGGCCCGCGCCGCGAGTTCCTGGCCATCGTCAAGGCCATGCTGGAGACCGGCATCCGGCCCGATTTCATCACGGTCGACGGCGCCGAGGGCGGCACGGGTGCGGCTCCGGTGGAGTTCACCAACCGGCTCGGCATGCCGGTCAACGAGGCCCTGCCTTTTGTCCACCACGCCCTGATCGGGGCCGGGCTGCGCGACGAGATCCGCCTGATCGCCAGCGGCAAGGTCGCCAGCGGTTTCGACCTGCTGACCAAGGTGGCGCTGGGCGCCGACACCTGCAATGCCGCGCGCGCCTTCATGTTCACGGTCGGCTGCATCCAGGCCCTGCGCTGCCACACCAATTCCTGCCCCACGGGCGTGGCGACGCAGGATGCCTCGCGCGCGCGCGCCGTGATCGTGGCCGACAAGGCGCCGATGGTCGCCAACTACCAGAAGGCGACGGTGGAGATGTTCCTCGATCTGGTCGGCGCCATGGGCATGGATTCGGTGTCCCAGCTCGGACCCCAGCACATCCTGCGGCGCATGGACGATTCCTCGGCGCGCGGTTACGACGAAATTTATCCGGCTCCGGAGCCGGGAGCCTTCCTTGAAGGCGCCCTGCCGGAAGGTTTTGCGCGGCCCTGGCACGAGGCCCGGACCGACCGCTTCTAGGCGTTGCCGTCACAGCGCCGCCGCGTACAACCTGTTAGTATCGGGCGACCTCATCAGGACCGGAATTCTCGCATGGACAACAGCCCGCTCGACGTGAAGGCCTTCGGCACAGCCTTGCTGAACCGGCCTTCGCGCAACAAGGGAACCGCGTTCAGCTTCGAGGAGCGCGATGCCTTCGAGCTCCACGGCCTGCTGCCGCCCGATGTCGAGAGCCTGGAAACCCAGGTCGCCCGTGCCTATGCCGCCTACAAGCGCAAGGCCACGGATCTTGGCCGCCACATCACCCTGCGCCAGCTCCAGGACAGCAACGAGACGCTGTTCTATGCCCTGCTCGACGCCCACATCGCAGAGATGCTGCCGATCATCTACACGCCGACCGTGGGCGAGGCCTGTCAGAAGTTCTCGGAGATCTACCGGCGCCCGCGCGGCCTGTTCGTCGCCTATCCCATGAAGGACCGGATCGAGGAGATTCTTGGACACGCCGCCAACGACAAGGTCGAGGTCATCGTCGTGACCGATGGCGAGCGTATCCTGGGCTTGGGCGACCAGGGTGCGGGCGGCATGGGCATCCCCATCGGCAAGCTTTCGATCTATGCCAGCGTCGGCGGCATCGACCCGGCCAACACCCTGCCGATCCTGCTCGATGTCGGGACCAACGACCCCGAACGTGTCGCCGATCCCATGTACCTCGGCTGGCGCCACGAGCGGATTACCGGCCAGGACTACGACGATTTCGTCGAGGCCTTCGTCACTGCGGTCGACAAGGTGTTCCCGGGCGTCCTGCTGCAATGGGAGGATTTCGCCCAGAGCCATGCCACGCCGCTGCTGGAGCGTTACCGCGACCGGCTCTGCACCTTCAACGACGACATCCAGGGCACCGCCGCGGTCGCCCTGGGCACGCTAATGGCCGCCGCCGGCGTTGCCGGATCGACGCTGGCCGAGCAGCGCGTGGTCGTCTTCGGTGCGGGTTCGGCCGGTTGCGGCATCGCCGAGCAGATCGTGCGCGGCATGATGCGCGAGGGCCTGGACGAACACACCGCGCGACTCAACGTCCACATGATCGACCGGGTCGGCCTGCTGCACGACGGCATGACTGGCCTGCTGCCGATCCAGAGCAGGCTGCTGCAGCCTCATGGCAAGGTCATGCCCTGGTCGTCGGACGGCACGACGGTGAGCTTCGCCGACACGGTGGCGCATCTCCACCCCACGGCGCTGATCGGCGTCAGCGGCCAGCCGCGCCAGTTCACCGAGGAGATCGTGCGGTCGATGGCCGCCCATGTCGACCGGCCGATCATCTTCCCGCTGTCGAACCCGACCAGTCGGGTTGAGGCGGTGCCGGGCGATCTCGTGAACTGGACCGACGGGCGGGCGCTGATCGCCACGGGCAGCCCCTTTGCGCCCATCGTGAGGAGCGACGGGGCGACCCAGTTCATCGCCCAGTCCAACAATGCCTACATCTTTCCCGGCATGGGACTGGGCGTGCTTGCCGCCGGCGCCCGCCGCGTCACCGACGAGATGTTCATGGCCGCCGCCGAGGAACTGGCGCGCCATTCGCCGGCCCTGGCCGATCCCGCGGCGGCCCTGCTGCCGCCGGTGGCCGAACTCAAGCCGATCAGCCGCAAGATCGCGCTTGCCGTGGCCCATGCGGCGGTTGCCGAAGGGGTCGCCCCGCCCAACGACGATGAAACGCTTGCCCGCCTGATCGACGAGCGCTGCTGGGAACCGCGTTACCGCCCCTTCCGGCGGATCACGTGAGCGAACGCTCCATGGCCGGAGCGGGGGCCGGAGCGGGCGCGGAAATGAACCGCGAGGAACGCCGCCGCATCGCGCGTGAGGATGTCGAGCGTTACCGCACGGACGGCCTGCCGCCGCGCCTGTCGCTCGGGGCCATGTTCGCCCACACCGCTGCCCTGCGCCGCATCCTGGAACGCCAGGATGATCCCGAGCGCGGCACCCGGATGGCGCAGGCCTTCCACGCCGGGTTCGAACGCTCGATGGCCAACGTTCCGGCCGAACCCCGCGTGGCCTGCAGCGCGGGCTGCTCGATGTGCTGTCACAACTGGATCTCGGTGACGGCGCCGGAGGTTTTCATCATCGCCGCGGAGATCGCGCGCCGCACGGCAGCGGACGAGGATATCGCCCGCATTGCTCACGCGGCCGAAGCCGGCAAGGGCCTCGACCGCGATGCCCGCCTCGATCAGCGTCTGGCCTGCCCAATGCTGGCTGCCGACATGTGCTCGATCTACGCCGTGCGGCCGGTCGCCTGCCGGGGATTTTTCTCGCTTTCGCTGGATGCCTGTCAGGCGGTCTTTGCGGGGCAGGGCGAGGATATCCCCGCCTGGCGCGCCGCCATGCTGCTGCGCGGTATCCACGACCGCTGCATGGCTGCCGCGATCAAGGCGGCGGGCCTGGCCCACGGGGCCTTCGAGATGACCGAGGGCCTCACCCTGGCCTTTGCCGATGGTGATGCCCAGGCGCGCTGGCTGGCGGGCGAGGATGTCTTTGCCGCGGCCACGCCGGACGGCGAAGACGACGCCGAGGAAGAACTCTTCCGCGATGTGCTGATCGCCGGGGCCGCCGGCAAGCGCCTGCCGGAGAATCCCTGGACGAAATAGGTCGCCCCGGCCGGGCAGTGCGGCGGTGACGCCGGAGGCGGGGCGGGTCTAGACTGCGGCCCCGTTGCTCCTGCCGCCGGTGTCCATGTCCCCAGTCCCCTTCGCACGCATCGAGGATCGCCACTATGCGCTGATCGTCGCTGCGGCCTCCCTGCTCATGCTGTTCGTCGCCAACGGCGCGCTGTTCATGCTGGTCGTGGCCATGAAGGACATCGCGGCGACCTTCGACTGGCCGCGCAGCGTGCCCTCGACTGCCTATTCGCTGCAGTTCATCGGCGGCGGCCTGGGCGGCATCGTCATGGGCTGGTGGCTCGACCGTGCCGGCATGGGCAAACCCGCGCTGCTGGGCGCGCTGACGATCGGTTCGGGCGCCATCCTGGTCAGCCAGGTCGACGGCCCGCTGGAGCTCTGGGCGATCTACGGCCTGCTGATCGGCCTGGTCGGCAATGCCACCATGTTCTCGCCCCTGGTCACCAACATCACCCGCTGGTTCGGCAAGAACCGCGGCATGGCCGTGGGCATCGTCACCAGCGGCCAGAGCCTGGCCGGGTTCCTGTGGCCGCCGATCTTCGAACTGGGCATCGGCAGTTTCGGCTGGCGCGAGACCTACCTGCTCTACGGTATCTTCGCCCTGGTCACGATGGTGCCGCTGGCGCTGTTGCTGCGCCGCCGCCCGCCGCC
>Ga0105054_10005544_pt1 | contig 18080 bp, 17 predicted proteins | sample BON02_FD_78091 | JGI IMG/M metagenome (GOLD analysis project Ga0105054, IMG submission 78091) | Freshwater microbial communities from Lake Bonney liftoff mats and glacier meltwater in Antarctica - BON-02 (megahit assembly) | ecosystem: Environmental > Aquatic > Freshwater > Ice > Glacier...
ACGAGCAGCATCGCATGTCCGATGAGATCCAGACCCTGACCGATACCGAGGTCGCCAGGATCGACGAACTGCTCGCCGCCAAACAGGCCGAGATCATGCAGGTCTGAGGCTTTGGCCGCTGCAACCCAACCCACGGGCGAACATCCGCCGCCACGCCATGTCGCCGTCATCATGGACGGCAACGGCCGCTGGGCCAGTGCGCGCGGCTTGCCCAGGGCTGCCGGTCACCAGGCCGGCGCCGAGGCCGTGCGGCGCACCATTCGGGCCTGCATGGAACTGGGTATCGAATACCTGACGATCTATGCCTTCTCCTCGGAAAACTGGAAACGTCCGGTCGGCGAGGTCGACGACCTGCTGGGGCTGATGCGCTTCTATATCCGCAAGGAATTGCGTGACCTGACGGCGCGGGGCGTGCGCCTGCGTTTCATCGGTGATCCCGGCCGCATGCCGGCCGATATCGTCACGCTGATGGACGAGGCGGCGGCCATGACCAGCAGCAATGCCCGTCTTACGCTGACGGTCGCCCTGAACTACGGCGCACGCGACGAGATCGTCCGCGTCACCCGCAATCTGGCCGCTGCCGTTGCCGCCGGCGATCTGCAGCCTGAGGCCATCACCGAAGACATGGTCGCCGATGGGCTCGATACTGCCGGATTGCCCGATCCCGACCTGATCCTGCGCACCAGCGGCGAGCAGCGGCTGAGCAATTTCCTGCTCTGGCAGAGCGCTTACGCGGAGTTCGTATTCACCCCCGTCCTGTGGCCCGATTTCGGTCGTGCTGACCTGGAAGAGGCCATTGAGGAGTTTCACAGTCGTGACCGACGTTATGGCGCAGTCGCCCCGGCCTGATCAGGGCGCCGAACTGGCCAAGCGGCTGGTATCGGGCATCGTGCTTGCTGTCCTTGCGGTCGGTACGGCGCTTGTTGGCGGCTGGTTCTTCAAGGGTTTCGTCCTGCTGCTGGGGCTGGGCGTGGCCTGGGAGTGGTTCGAGATGACCCGCAGCGCCGGCCGCTGGGCCGCCTGCGCCGCGGTGGTCGCTGTCTGGTTTGCACTCGCCTGGCACGGCAGCATCGTCCTGGCGCTCTACTGCGCGGTGATGGGGGCCGTCGGCACGGCGATGTTCGCCCTGTTCGGACGCGGCGGCGAAGGCGGCGGCTGGTCGGCAGGCGGAGCGCTTTACGCCACGCTGCCGCTGGCCGCGATGCTCTGGATGCAGGGGGGCGAGGGCGGTTCGTTCATCATCCTGTGGCTGTTCGCCGTCGTCTGGTTTTCCGACATCGGCGCCTTTGCCGTCGGCCGCACCGTCGGCGGCGCCAAGCTGGCGCCTGCGATCAGTCCGTCCAAGACCTGGTCGGGCGCTGTCGGCGGTCTGCTTTCGTCGGCGCTCTTCGGCGCGACGCTGGCGCCGTTCCTGCTCGACTGCGGCATGCTCGCGGGCGCGCTCATGGCGGCTCTTGTGGGCATTGCCGCCCAGATTGGCGACTTGCTTGAATCCTGGGTCAAGCGGCGCTGGAACGCCAAGGACAGCGGCAAGCTGATCCCGGGCCACGGCGGCCTGATGGATCGACTGGATTCCCTTGCCGTGGCTGCCCCTGTCTTTGCCCTCATCGTCCTGGCAGGCCTGATGTCGGGTGGCCAGGGATGACCGCCGGCGAAGAATGCCGCAGCGTTTCGGTGCTCGGTGCGACCGGATCGGTGGGGCTGAGCACCATCGACCTGCTTCGCCGCAACCGCGACCGCTTTCGTGTCGAGGCGCTGACCGCCCACCGCAACACGGCGGGGCTGGCGGGGCTGGCACGCGAGTTCGGCGCCCGGTTCGTGGCAGTTGGCGACGAGGCCTGCTACGACGACCTCAAGAACGAACTGGCCGGCAGCGGCATCGAGGTCGGTGCCGGGGCGCAATCCCTGGCCGACGCAGCCTCACGCCCGGCCGATTGGGTGATGTCGGCGATCACCGGTGCCGCCGGCCTGGCACCGACGCTGGCCGCCATCGATCGCGGCGCCATGGTCGCCCTGGCCAACAAGGAAGCCCTGGTCTGCGCCGGAGCGATCGTCATGGCGGCCTGCGCCCGAAGCGGCAGTATCCTGTTGCCGGTCGATTCCGAGCACAACGCGATCCATCAGGTCTTCGATTTCGAACACCCCGACCGCGTCGAGCGCCTGATCCTGACCGCCTCGGGCGGGCCGTTCAGGACACACAGCCGCCAGGCCATGGCCGCCGCCACGCCCGAGGAAGCCCTGGCCCATCCCAACTGGAGCATGGGCGCCAAGATCTCCATCGATTCCGCGACCATGATGAACAAGGGTCTGGAACTGATCGAGGCCAGCCATCTTTTCCCTGTTCCCGAGCCCCGGATTGAGATCGTCGTACATCCGGAATCGGTCATTCACAGCATGGTTGCCTACATCGACGGCTCCGTCCTGGCCCAATTGGGCACACCGGACATGCGCACCCCGATCGCCTATACTCTGGCCTGGCCCGGGCGCATGGCGGGTCCTTCGGCCAAGCTGGACTTCGTACAACTCAAGAACCTTTCGTTTGAAAGCCCTGATGAACAACGCTTTTCTGCCCTTCGGGTAGCGCGCGACGCTCTGCGTGCCGGAAAGGCCGCTCCGACGATCCTCAACGCCGCCAACGAAGTCGCCGTGCGAGGATTTCTGGACCGGCGGATCGGCTTCCTCGATATTGTCGCCATCGTCGAGGAAACCCTGGAGCGTCTCGTCGGCCACTCTGCCGATTCCCTCGAGGAGGTTCACGCTGTGGATGGCGAAGCGCGAAACACGGCAGAATCCCTCATGTTGGCTGCGGCCTGAGAGTATCCTGGTACATGGACCTGTTTTCGAACATCTGGAACTACGGCGGCGCCTTCCTCGTCACGATCACCGTGATCGTGTTTTTCCACGAGCTCGGCCACTTCCTGATCGCCCGGTTCAACGGCGTTCGGGTCGAGGTGTTCTCGATCGGTTTTGGCCCGGAACTGTTCGGCTGGAACGACCGGAGCGGCATGCGCTGGAAGGTTTCGCTGCTGCCTCTGGGCGGTTACGTGAAGATGTTCGGGCAGAGCGATACCGGACCGGACGGTGAGGGCGGCGAAGTCTGGACCGAGGCGGAAAAGGCCGGGGCCTTCCCGGCCAAACGCGTCTGGCAACGCTTTGCCATCGTCGCCGGCGGGCCGCTGGCCAACTTCATCCTTGCCATTGTGCTGTTTGCATCGGTTTTTGCCCTGGTCGGACGCAGCCAGTCGCTGCCCGAAATTACCGAGGTGGCGGCAGGCAGCGCCGCGGAGGCGGCAGGGCTGGAGGCCGGTGACCGGGTGCTTTCGGTCGACGGCAGCAACCTCGACCGGTTCGACGAGCTCCAGTACATCGTCAGCACCAGCCCGGGACAGTCTCTGGAATTCGAGGTCGCGCGCGGCAACGAGGTGCTTGCACTCACCGTCGTCCCCGACACGGTCATGGAAACCGACGGCAGCGGCAACGAACACGCCATGGGGCGCCTGGGCGTGCGCAACGACAATGTCGTCTTCGAGCCGGTCGCCCTTCCGGACGCGCTGTGGGGCGGGGTCGAGGAGACCTGGGCCTGGTCGATGCGGATTTTCGACTTTCTGGGCAAGATCATCGGTGGCACTCAGAGCAGCAGCGATCTCGCGGGTCCGCTGGGCATCGCCCAGATGTCGAGCAGCGTGGCCGAACATGGCCTGCCCAGCCTGATCACCTTCATGGCGATCCTCTCGGTCAACCTGGGACTGATCAATCTCTTTCCGGTTCCCATGCTCGACGGCGGCCACCTCATGTTTTATGTCATTGAGGCGGCTCGTGGCCGGGCTCTCAGCGCCAGGTCACAGGAGTACGCCTTCTTCGTGGGCATGGGGCTTGTCGGTGCCTTGTTTCTGTTTGTTACATTCAACGACCTTTCCCGCTTCGGGCTGGTCGATTTCCTGGCCGGACTGGTGCCCTGAGTGATGAAAATCGGATCAACAGGAGCGCTGATGCGCGGTATATGCCTTGTCCTTGCTCTGGCCTGGGCCGGCGTCATGGTCGCGCCCCTTCCGGCGGTCGCACAGACCTCCCAGGTCATCCAGCAGATCGTGGTCACCGGCAACCAGCGTATCGAACCCGAAACGATCGCCAGCTACATGACGGTCGACATCGGTGATCCCTTCGATCCCCGGCTGATCGACGACAGCCTCAAGAGCCTCTTTGCCACGGGTCTGTTCGCAGACGTCTCGATCCGTCGCGAGGGCGACAGCCTGATCGTGCAGGTGGTCGAGAACCCGATCATCAACCGCATCGCCTTCGAAGGTAACCGCACGCTCAAGAGCGAAGAGCTCGAAGCCGAGGTCCAGCTGCGTCCGCGCACGGTCTATACCCGCACCAAGGTGCAGAACGACGTCGCGCGCATTCTGGAAATCTACCGGCGCAACGGCCATTTCTCCGCCACGGTCGAACCCAAGGTCATCCGCCAGGAGCAGAACCGCGTCGACCTGGTGTTCGAGATCGACGAAGGCGATCCCACCCGGGTGCGCGAGATCAACTTCATCGGTAACGAAGAGTATTCCGACGGCAGCCTGCGCGAGGAAATCGCGACCAAGGAAACCGCCTGGTACCGCATCTTCACCTCCGACGACACCTATGACCCCGACCGTCTGGCCTATGACCAGGAATTGCTCAGGCGGTACTATCTGGCCAACGGTTATGCCGATTTCCGCGTCCTTTCCGTGGTTGCCGATCTGACGCCCGACCGGCGCGATTTCTTCATCACCTTCACCATCGAGGAAGGTCCCCGTTATCGCTTCGGCGAGGTTGACGTCATCAGCGAACTGCGCGGCCTGGAGCCCGAGGACGTCGAGGACGACCTGACGATGGATCCGGGCGACTGGTATGACGCCCAGGAAGTCGAGGATGTCGTCCAGGACATGACCATCGATCTGGGCAACCGTGGCTTTGCCTTTGCCAATGTGCGTCCGCGCGCCCAGCGCGACCGCGAGAACCTGACCATCGACGTCAGCTTCCTGGTCGGCGAGGGTGAGCACATCTACGTCGAGCAGATCAACATCTACGGCAACTTCCGCACCGAGGACGAGGTCATCCGCCGGCAGTTCAAGCTGGCCGAAGGCGATGCCTTCAATCTGGCGCGACTTCAGCGATCCGAGAAACTCGTGCGCGAGCTCGATTTCTTCAACGTCGTCGATGTCACGACGGAGCCCGGAAGCCAGCCCGACACGACGGTGATCAATGTCGCCGTGGAGGAAAAATCGACCGGTGAACTCTCCATCGGTGCCGGTTTCTCGACCTTCGACAGCGTCCTGTTCAACATCTCGATCCGCGAGCGCAACCTGCTGGGCACCGGCCAGCGCCTGTCACTGGACCTGGCCCTGTCGAGCCGGCGCCAGACGATCAGCCTGAGCTTCACCGAACCCTATTTCCTCAATCGCGACCTTGCCGCCGGTTTCGACATCTTCAAGCGGCGCCTTGATCTGCAGAGCGAATCCTCGTTCACCCAGGACAACATCGGTTTTGTCCTGCGCATGGCCTATCCGGTGACCGAACATCTCAGGCAATCGGTTTACTACTCACTGTCATCGACCACGATCGAGGACGTCGACTCCGATGCTTCGATCTACGTGCAGGACCAGGAGGGCACGACCGTGACCTCGGCGATCGGCAACCAGCTGGACTACGACCGCCGCAACGACGCCCTCAATCCCACGAGCGGCTATCTGCTGCAGGCCGGCCAGGACTTTGCCGGTCTGGGCGGCAACGCCAAGTTCTTCCGCCAGCGCGTCGGCGCCACCGTCTATTATCCCTTTGCGCCCGACTGGACCGGCAGCGTCAAGGTCGAGGGCGGTCGCATCTTTGGCCTGTTCGGCGAGACCGTGCGCATCCAGGACCGTTTCTTCCTGGGCGGTTCCAGCCTCCGCGGCTTCGAACCGGCCGGTGTCGGCCCGCGCGACGTCAAGACCGGTGACTCTCTGGGCGGCAACATCTTCTACTCGACATCCTTTGAACTGACGGTGCCGCTGGGGCTGCCGCGCGAGCTGGGGCTTACCGGCCGCCTGTTCAGTGACTGGGGTTCGCTCTACGGTCTCGACGAGGACGCCATAACCGGCGTCAACGCCAAGAACGTCGAGGACGAAAACTACATCCGCGGCTCCGTCGGCATCGGTTTTGCCTACAACTCGCCGCTTGGCCCGATACGTCTCGATTTCTCGCAAGCTGTCCGGCGCCTGGACTATGACCGTACGGAATTCTTCCGCTTCAGCTTTGGAACAACCTTCTGATGACCAACACCGGCGCATCTCGCCTCTTGCTGCTCGCCTGCCTGCTTGTTCTGGGCCTGGCCGGTGGGATGACCGGCACCGCACGGGCCCAGCAGATGGAGCCCACGGTCGTCGCAGTGGTCGATCTTCAACACCTGATGCGCGAATCCAAAGCCGGAAAGACCATCGAGACGCAGATGGAAGGCTTGCGCCAGTCCTTCACCGACAGCATTGCCTTGCAGGAAAGTGAACTGCGTCAGGAGGAAAAGGATCTGCAGGAACAGGCTGCCCTGCTTGCCCCCGATGTCCTGACCGAACGCCGCAGGCAATTCGAGGAGAAGGTGGTCAATCTCCAGCGCGACGTGCGCACCCAGCAGCAGGGCCTTGAGCAGACCTATGCCGGTGGCGTCGGCCAGGTCCGCCAGGTCATCATCGACATCCTGACCAAGATGGTCGAGGAACGCGGGATTGACCTGGTCGTGCCGCAGACGGCGGTTCTCGTGGGCACGCGCACGCTCGACATCACAGATGATGTCCTCAACCGCCTCGACCAGCAGTTGCCCTCGGTGACGCTCTCGCTGCAAAGCGGCAACTGATCGTGTCGGACGCGCGTTTCTTCCGCCGTTCCGGTCCGTTTCCTCTTGCCGAGGTCGCCGCCGCGGTCGGCGGCACCCTGGCCGACGGCATGGACGGCGAGCGGCTGATCGAGGATGTCGCACCGCTCGACGGTGCCGGCGCCAACGACCTCAGTTTCCTCGACAACCGCAAGTACATCGGCGCCTATGAAGCGAGCAAGGCCGGGTTCTGCCTGGTCATCCAGGAGTTCGCGGAACGTGCACCGGCAGGTATGGCGGCGGTGGTCTGCGAAGCGCCTTATCTGGCCTTTGCGCTTGCCGCGCGCATGTTCTACCCGCCGGCCGCACCGGCCCCCTGGATCTCTCCCGATGCCCGGATCGCCGACAGCGCGGTGCTGGGCGAAGGCTGCAGGGTCGAGGCCTTCGTCGTGATCGGCCCCGGCGCCAGCATCGGTGCGCGCTGCCACATCGAAAGCGGCGCCAGCCTGGGCGAGGGCATCGTGCTGGGTGACGATTGCCGCGTGGGCGCGGGCGCGACCCTGCTTTGCTGCCTGCTGGGAAGCCGCGTGTCGGTCGATCCCGGCGCGCGCGTGGGAACGCAGGGGTTCGGTTTTGCCGTCGGTCCGCGCGGCCCGGTACGCATTCCCCACACCGGCCGGGTCGTCATCGAGGACGACGTCGAGATTGGCGCCAATACCACGATCGACCGCGGCACCACCGGCGACACCTTCATCGGGCGGGGCACCATGATTGATAATCAGGTCCAGATTGCCCATAACGTTCAGATCGGACGCGGCTGTATCCTGGCCGGGCAGGCGGGTTTGGCGGGCAGTTCCCAGATGGGCGACTACGCCATGATCGGCGGCAAGTCGGGGCTGGCAAACCACGTCAAACTCGGCAAGGGCGCGCGCGTGGGGGCACAGAGCGGGGTTGCGGACGATCTTGCGGAGGGCGGCACCTATCTGGGTGCGCCAGCCATTCCGATCAAGGATTTCTGGCGCCAGCAGGTCGCTCTTCGACGTCTGGTCAGGCGGGGCAAAGGGGCATGAACGACAATTCGGACATGAAAGCGACGGCGCGGACCGTCGATATCGTGGGCATCGAGCGGGTCATGGAAATGATCCCGCATCGTTATCCCTTCCTGATGATCGACCGTGTGATCAATGTCGTTCCCGACGTTGGCGCCATAGGCATCAAGAACGTTTCGATCAACGAGCCTCACTTCCAGGGCCATTTCCCACGCCGCCCGGTGATGCCGGGCGTTCTGATCATCGAATCCATGGCGCAATCGGCCGCCGTCTTGGTGGTCGAGACACTGGGCAAGGCATTCGAGGGCAAGCTGGTCTATTTCATGTCGGTTGATCGCGCCCGCTTCCGCAAGCCGGTGACCCCGGGCGATGTCATGTATGTGCATGTCCGCAAGGTGCGGCAGCGCGGACCGGTGTGGAAGTTCTCCGCGGAGGCCAAGGTCGATGGCGCCGTGGTCGCCGAGGCGACCTATTCCGCCATGATCCTCGACAGCTAAAGCAGGTTCCATGGCCGATATCCACCCCACTGCCATCGTCGAAGACCGCGCCCGGCTGGCCGACAGTGTCCGCATCGGCCCCTACAGCGTGATCGGTGCTGGCGTCGAACTTGGCGCGGGGGTCGTCATCGAATCCCACGTCGTGGTGGGCGGCCATACCCGTATCGGCGACGACAGCCACATCTTTCCCTTCGCCTCGATCGGCCTCAAGCCCCAGGACCTGAAGTTCAAGGGCGAAGAGAGCGAACTGATCATCGGCAAGGGCAACCAGATCCGTGAGCATGTCACCATGAACCCGGGCACCGCCGGCGGCGGTCTGGTAACCCGGGTGGGCGACAACTGCCTGTTCATGGTCGGCTCCCATGTCGCCCATGACTGCACGTTGGGCGACAACGTCATCATGGCCAACAACGCCACCCTGGCCGGCCATGTCACGGTCGGCGACCATGCCATCATCGGCGGCCTCTCGGCGATCCATCAGTTTGTGCGTATCGGCCACCACGCCATGGTCGGCGGCATGTCGGGCGTCGAACAGGATGTCATCCCCTTCGGGTCGGTGACCGGGGACCGCGCCCACCTGATGGGTCTCAACCTGGTCGGCCTCAAGCGCCACGGCTTCGAGCGCGAGGACATCCACACCCTGCGCAATGCCTATCGCCTGCTCTTTGCCGACGAGGGCACGCTTTCGGAACGCCTTTCTGACGTCGCCAAGGTGTTCGGCACCAATTCCGTCGTCGAGGCGATTGTCGGTTTCATGCGCTCCGAGAGCCAGCGCGGCATCTGCCAGCCCCGTGACGGACATGCCGACTAGGCTAGGTATCGTTGCCGGCGGTGGCGCGTTGCCGGGTTACATCGCGGCACGCTGCAAGGAGCAGGGCAGGGACGTCTTCATCGTCGCCCTGAAACAGCATGCCGATCCGGCCGTCGTCGAGGCCTGGCCGCACGCCTGGGTCCGCCTGGGCGCGGCGGCTGACTCCATCCGCCATTTCCGCGAGGCCGGCGTCGAGGAAATCGTCATGGCCGGCCCCGTGAGGCGCCCGTCGCTGGCCGAACTGCGCCCGGACGCCCGCATGATGCGGTTCCTCGCCCGTGGCGCTCTCAAGGCCGGTGATGACGGTCTGCTCTCGGCCGTCGTGCAAACGCTGGAGCAGGACGAGGGTTTCCGCATCGTCTCGGTCCAGGATGTCGCCGGCGGCCTGCTGGCGCGCAAGGGCACGCTTGGCGGTCTTGAACCCGGCGAAGAAGACCGCGCCGACATCGCCCGCGGCATGGCCGTCCTGGCTGCTCTGGGGCAGTCCGATGTCGGTCAGGCCGTGGTGATCCAGGCCGGGGTCGTTCTGGGCATCGAGGCGATCGAGGGCACCGATGCCCTGATCCACCGCTGCGGCGCGCTCAAGCGCAGCGCCAAGGGACCCGTGCTGGTCAAACTCGCCAAGAGCGGGCAGGAACAGCGGGTCGATCTGCCCACGATCGGCCCGGCCACGATTGCCGGCTGCCGCGACGCGGGGTTTGCCGGCATCGCGATCGAGGCCGGCCGGACCCTGGTGGTCGACCGTGACGCAACGATCGCGGATGCCGATGCCGCCGGCCTCTTCCTGGTCGGCGTCTTGCCCGGTTCGGACTGAGCCGTGGATCCGCTGGTTTTCGTGGTGGCGGGGGAGCCTTCCGGCGATGTCCTGGGCGGTGCCTTGATGGCAGCGCTGCGCGAGCGCACCGGTGACAGCGTCCGCTTTGCCGGTGTCGGCGGACCGGCCATGGCCGAACAGGGGCTGGAGAGTCTGTTCCCGATGTCGGATCTCTCCGTCATGGGTCTGATCGAGGTCCTGCCCAGCCTGCGCCGGATCCTGCGCCGGATCGACGAAACCGTGTGTGCGGTGCGTGATCTGGACCCGGCCGTCGTCGTCACCATCGATTCCCAGAGTTTTTCCTACCGCGTGGCGCGCAAACTGGCGCCCGCGCCCTGTCCCATGGTCCAGTACGTCGCGCCGACGGTCTGGGCCTGGAAACCCTGGCGTGCGCGTCATCTCGCCAGGGTGATCGACCGCGTCTTGCTGCTGTTTCCTTTCGAGGGGCCTTACTGGGACGCCGTTTCCCTGAACTGGGTCGAGGTCGGTCACCCCGCTGCGGCCGCAAAGGTCGATGAGGCAACGCGCAGCGCGATGCGGGCGCGCCTGATCGGCGAGAGGGAAGGACCCCTGCTGGCCGTGCTGCCGGGCAGTCGCCGTGGGGTCGTGGCGCGGCATCTGCCGATCTTTCGCGATGCGGCAACGCGCCTGCTCGCCGGTCATCCCGGCCTCAGCGTGGCCATACCGACTGTGCCCGGTCTGGCCCGGATGATTTCGGCGGAAACCGACAGTTGGCCTGTGCCCGTCAGCGTGGTGGAGGGCGGCGTCACCGAACGTCTGGCAGTGATGGCCGCGGCCGAGGCCGCACTGGCGACATCGGGAACCGTGGCTCTGGAGCTGGCGGCGGTGGCAACCCCGCATGTCATTGCCTACCGCGCCAATGCCCTGACCGCCGCGGTGGTGCGCCGGATGGTGCGGATCGATACGGCATCACCGGTCAATCTGGTCGCCGGCAGGCACGTCACGCCCGAACTGTTGCAGGAGCACTGCACACCACAGGCGCTGGCGGACGCACTGGAACGCCTGCTCGGCGATGTCGACGCCATCGCCACGCAAAAGGCCGCCATGAACGATGTCATGACGGCCCTTGGTCGTGGTGGCCCGCCGCCCAGCATGCGGGCGGCGGATGCGGTTCTGGAGCTGATCGCCCCGTCGAAACCCTGATCGGGGTTTACCAGACCCCGGTGTTGGCCATCGAGGCCCAGGGTTCGGCCGGCGCCAGGGCATCGCCCTTCTGCAACAGTTCGATCGAGATACCGTCCGGCGAGCGCACAAACGCCATGTGCCCGTCGCGGGGCGGGCGGTTGACGGTCACACCGCCATCCATCAGGCGCTGGCAGGAGGCGTAGATGTCATCGACCTCATAGGCCAGGTGACCGAAATTGCGGCCGCCGTCATAAGGCTCGGGATCCCAGTTGTGGGTCAGTTCGACCTGGGCTTCCTCGTCGCCGGGTGCGGCCAGGAAGACCAGCGTGAAGCGGCCCTTTTCACTGTCGTAGCGGTTCACTTCCTTGAGACCGAGCTTGTCGCAGTAGAAGGCGAGCGAGGCATCGATATCGGTCACGCGAACCATGGTGTGGAGATACTTCATCGACAAACTCCGTCTGAAGGAACGTCAGATTCGGGTGAGAAGCAACAGGACGACAGCGCCCAACGCCAGGACGCCCGCCAGCCACAACAGGGCCGGGCGGCCCCGGCGTGGCCGGCGGTTGTCGTTGGCCGGCCGCTGCAGCGGCACACGCGTGCCCTGCATATCCGCCCAGGCCACCGGCTGGCGGTGGCGGTTTGGCGCCGTCTGCGTCATCGGTCAGGGACGCTCGTCGATCGGCACGTAGTCGCGCCGTTCGGGTCCGGTATAGACCTGACGCGGGCGCCCGATCTTCTGCGAGGGATCCTCGTTCATCTCGTTCCACTGCGAAATCCAGCCGATCGTGCGCGCAACGGCGAACACGGCGGTGAACAGGCGGCGCGGTATGCCCATGGCACGCAGGATGATGCCCGAATAGAAATCGACGTTGGGATAGAGGTTCCGCTCGACGAAATAGGGGTCCTGAAGCGCGATCTTCTCCAGCTCCATGGCCGTCTTGAGCAGAGGTTCGTCGTGGGCACCGAGTTCGTCGAGTACCTCGTAGCAGGTCTCGCGCATGATCTTGGCCCGCGGGTCGTAGTTCTTGTAGACCCGGTGACCGAACCCCATCAGGCGGAAGGGATCATCCTTGTCCTTGGCCCGCTCGATGAACTCGGGGATGCGGTCGAAGGACTTGATCTCCTCGAGCATGTTGAGCACCGCCTCGTTGGCGCCGCCATGCGCGGGGCCCCAGAGACAGGCAATGCCCGCGGCGATGCAGGCGAACGGATTGGCGCCCGACGATCCGGCCAGACGCACGGTCGAGGTCGAGGCGTTCTGTTCGTGATCGGCGTGCAGGATCAGGATGCGGTCCATCGCGCGCGCCAGAACCGGGTTGACGTGATAGGGCTCGCAGGGCACTGCGAACATCATGTGCAGGAAGTTCTCGGCGTAGGTCAGGTCGTTGCGCGGATAGATGAACGGCTGGCCGACCGACCACTTGTGCGCCATGGCCGCCAGCGTCGGCATCTTGGCGATCAGGCGATAGGTCGCAATCATGCGCTGGCGCGGGTCCTCGACATCGGAAGCATCCGAATAGAAGGCCGAAAGCGCCCCGATGACGCCGACCATGACCGCCATGGGATGGGCATCGCGGCGGAAACCGCGGAAGAAGAAGTTGACCTGCTCGTGCACCATCGTGTGATAGGTGATGCCCTTCTCGAAGCCGAGCTTCTCATCGGCGTTGGGCAGTTCCCCGAACAGCAGCAGATGGCAGACCTCGAGGAAGTCCGACTTTTCGGCAAGCTGCTCGATCGGCATGCCGCGATAGAGCAGTTCGCCCTTGTCGCCGTCGATGTAGGTGATCTTGGACTCGCAACTGGCCGTTGCGGTGTAGCCCGGATCGAAGGTGAAGTTGCCGGTCTGTTTGTAGAGGGTACGAACGTCGATGACGTCGGGGCCGACCGATCCGGTCAGCACGGGCAGTTCAGCAACCGGCTGGCCGTTACCGTCAACCAGCTTGTAGGTCTTGATTTTCTCTGGCCCGGTGGGTGCCGGGACGGCGCGATCAAGCGACATCCAAGGGTATCCTTCCTGCCATGCGGCCTTGTTTTTGGATCCCGCGTGCGCGCGTGGCGGCGCAAACCACGGGATTAGACCTGCAATCTACAGGCAATGACGGAGTGGGCGCAAACGCCTGCTGGTGACGTTGCGATGACATTCAGGCGGCCGAGGCTTCACCCAGTCGCGCCAGCGATTCCTCGCGCCCGAAGACGGCCATGACATCGAACACGGGCGGCGAAACCGTCCGCCCGGTCAACGCCGCCCGCAGCGGCTGGGCGACCTTGCCCAGGCCCAGGCCGGAGCGTTCGGCATAACCGCGGACCACGGCCTCAAGCTCGGGCGCCGTCCAGGCAGCCACGCCGCCAAGCTCAACCGCCAGTTCGCCGATCGCCTGGCGTGTTTCGGGTGTCAGCACCTTTGCAGCCTTCTCATCGGGCGAGACGGGCCGCGGGTGGAAATAGAACTCTGTGTTTTCGGCCATCTCGACCAGTGTCTTGGCGCGCTCCTTCATCGAGGGCATGGCCGCGGCAAGCAGTGACAGCTCACCATCGTAGAGCTCACGGCCCAGGCGCACGGCCAGCAGGGGCGCGGTGAGGCGGGCCAGGCGCGTGTCGTCGGCAATCTTGATGTAGTGCAGGTTGAGCGCGGTCAGCTTGGCCATGTCGAAACGAGCAGGGGAACGCCCGATACCGTCGAAGTCGAACCAGCCGATCGCCTGCTCGGTGGAAATCGTCTCGTCATCGCCATGGGACCAGCCCAGACGCAGCAGGTAGTTGCGCATGGCTTCGGGCAGAAAGCCCATGTCGCGATAGGCCTCGGCACCGACCGCGCCGTGGCGCTTGGAAAGTTTTGCGCCATCGGGGCCGTGGATCAGCGGCAGATGGGCAAACACCGGCACCGGCCAGCCCATCGCCTGGAAGATCTGCATCTGGCGCGCTGCATTGGTCAGGTGGTCGTCGCCGCGCACGACATGGGTGACACCCATGTCATGGTCATCGACCACCACCGCCAGCATGTAGGTCGGCGTGCCGTCCGAGCGCAGCAAAACCATGTCGTCGAGCTGGGCATTGGCGATGGTGATGTCGCCCTGGACCTGATCGGCGATGACCGTCTCGCCTTCCTGGGGTGCACGCAGGCGCACGACGGGTTTGACGCCGGCAGGCGCCTCGGAGGGGTCGCGGTCGCGCCAGCGGCCGTCGTAACGCATCGGGCGGCCTTCGGCGCGTGCCTTCTCCCGCATCTCGGTCAGCTCTTCGGGGCTGCAATAGCAGTGATAGGCCTTGCCCTGCTCAAGCATGGTCCGCGCGATTTCGGCATGCCGCTCGACGCCCTGCGCCTGGTAGGTCGGCTCGCCGTCCCAATCGAGTTCGAGCCATTCCAGGCTCTCCAGGATCGCGGCAATGGCTTCATCGGTCGATCGCTCGCGGTCGGTATCCTCGATGCGCAACAGGAACTTGCCGCCGGTGTGGCGGGCATAGAGCCAGTTGAACAGCGCCGTACGGGCGCCGCCGATATGGAGGAATCCGGTCGGGGAAGGCGCAAAGCGCGTTACTACGGTCATGTCTTGGGTCCCGGCTGCAGGCGGCGCCTGTTTAACAGATCGGACCGGCACGACAAGCAGCGTGGCAGGTCCTAGCATGCGCCATGGCTCGCCTGACGCTGCGCCCCGGCATTGCTTCTCTTCTCGCAAGCGAACGCGAGCAATGGCCGCTTTGGCTGCCGGTCGGCCTGCTGGCCGGCATTGCCCTCTATTTTGCTCTGCCCTTTGAACCCTGGCCCTGGGCCGGCGGCGTCACGGTTCTTGTCCTGGTCCTTGCGGCCTCGATGCTGCGGCGCCTTTGGCGATCCGGCCTCTGCCTGTTTGTCGCAGCGGTTGTGGCAGCGGGATTTGCGCTGGCCCAATGGGAAACCTGGCGGATTGCCGCACCTTTGCTCACCCATGAGATCGGCCCCATGCCGGTCACCGGCCGGATTGTCGATGTCGAGCCGCGCGAAAACGATGTCCGCATCGTCCTTGAGGCGCCGGTGATCGCCCGTCTGTCGCCTGAGGAAACCCCGTACCGCGTGCGCATCTCGGTGCGCACCCACGGCGGCATCGCGCCCGTCCCCGGCGACATGGTCACCATTCTGGCGATCCTGCGCGGGCCGCCGGGGCCGGCCTGGCCCGGCGGATTCGATTTCGGCCGCGACGCCTGGTTCAAGGGTATTGGAGGTGTCGGCTTCGCCGTCGGCCCACTCACCGCTGCCGGCGAAGAAAACGCCCGGTCGCCCGGCATCTGGCGGGTGCTGAAGGACGCGCTGGAAAGCCTGCGGCTGCATGCGACACAACGCATCATCGCCGCCCTGCCGGGCGAAACCGGCGGTATAGCGGCCGCCCTGCTGACCGGCGAACGGGGCGGAGTACCCGAAGAAACGCTGGTGGCCGTACGCGACGCCGGCCTTGCCCATCTGTTGGCGATCTCGGGCCTGCATCTGGGCATGGTGGCGGCCATCACTTTCTTTGTCGTGCGCCTGGGCCTGGCGTTGTTCGAACCCCTGGCTCTGCACCGGCCGATCAAGACCTGGGCCGCCATCGCCGCGATCCTCGTCTCCCTGGGCTATCTGTTGATTTCTGGCATGACGGTGCCGACTCAGCGGGCCTTCCTGATGACCCTGGTCGTGCTGGTGGCGCTCATGCTGGGCCGGCAGGCGATTTCTCTGCGCATGGTGGCCCTGGCCGCAACCCTGGTCCTGGTCATCGCCCCGCACGTCGCCATGGGGGCAAGTTTCCAGCTTTCCTTTGCCGCCGTGCTCGGCCTGGTCGCCGTTTGGGAGGTCCTGCGTGACCGGGTGCCGGGCTGGCGCGCCGCGCACAGCTTCAGCGGCCGTCTGGCGCTCTACCTCGCCGGCGTGGCCGTCACCACGCTGATCGCCAATGGCGCGACCGCGCCTTTCGTGCTCGCCCATTTCGGCCGCATCGCGACCTGGGGGCCGCTGGCCAATCTGGCCGCCGTGCCGCTGTTTGCCGTCTGGGTCATGCCCTGGGGTCTGCTGGCGCTGCTCCTCATGCCTCTGGGGCTCGAGAGTCTTGCGCTTGTCCCGATGGGCTGGGGCATCGACGGCATCCTGGCGATCGCGCGATGGACCTCGGACCTGCCGTGGGCCCATCTCTCCTTGCCTCATGCCTCGCCATGGGCGGTACCGGCGGCGGGGCTGGGCCTGCTCTGGCTCTGCCTGTGGCGCAGACCATGGCGGTTGGCCGGGCTTGCCGGGCTGGGTGTCGCAGCGGTGTTTTTTGTCCTGGCGCGGCCGCCCGACATCATCGTCAACGGCGATGCCGATCTGGTTGCCTTGCGCCTGCCGGACGGCACGCTTGCCATGTCGAATCTGCGGCGCGATGCCTTCGCGCGAGAGGCCTGGAGCCGCATGTCCGGCGACGTCGCGCAGGAAGCGTGGCCGGCGGACGGTCAGGCCACCCCGGACGAAACGCTTCGCTGCGACGACCTTGCCTGCCTCTACCGGCCCCCCGGACGGGAAGATCTTCTGGTTTCAGTGGTGCGGAATCCCGGCGCCCTCGACGAGGATTGCGCCGTTGCCGACCTCGTCCTGGCACTGGTTCCGGTGATGGTCGACTGCCCGGCACCGCTGGGCGTGATCGACCGCTTCGACCTCTGGCGCTGGGGCGGCCATGCCGTAACGTTCACGGGCGAGGGCGCCATCATCGACACCCTCGCCGGGGAACGTGGCGTGAGGCCCTGGAGCCCCGCGCGCCAATCTCATTAGCCAGGTCTCAGTAGCTGCGCACCAGACCGATCAGGCGGCCCTGCAGCTTGACCCTGTCGGGACCGAAGATGCGGGTTTCATAGGCCGAATTGGCCGGTTCCAGGGCAATGGAGTCGCGATGGCGGCGCAGGCGCTTGAGCGTCGCCTCATGGTCATCGACCAGGGCGACGACGATGGTGCCGTTCTCCGCCGTCTGGCAGCGTTCGACGACCACGATGTCACCATCGAGAATACCGGCATCGATCATCGAATCGCCTTCGATCTCAAGCGCGTAACAGTCGCGGCTGCCGACCATGGCAGCCGGAACATCGAAGCTGCGCGAGGGGTCCGACAACGCCTCGATCGGCGTGCCCGCAGCGATCTTGCCGTGCAGGGCCAGCGAAATCGTGCCGTCGTCGTTGCTCGCGGCCTTGGCGGGCGCATGTTTGACAGGCGCACGCTCCAGCGAACCTTCGATCACCGACAGCGTTGCAATCGGTTCACCCGCGCCGGGCGGCAGCTTGAGCACTTCCAGAGCCCGTGCGCGATGGGGCAGGCGGCGGATGAAGCCGCGCTCCTCCAGAGCGGTAATCAGGCGATGAATGCCCGATTTGGACTTGAGGCCGACAGCATCCTTCATCTCGTCGAAGGAGGGGGAAACCCCATCCCTGCCGAGCCGCTCGTTGATGAAGAGCAGGAGTTCCTGCTGCTTGCGAGTCAACATCTGCGCATCCCCACTAGATATGGAACAAATAGCTAACGTCGCTACATGTTCTAGTTAGGTTCGCAGTTTGTGTCAACCATGTTGCCGGAATGTGCCTGCAAGGCGGCCGATGTTCTCCTAAAGCCGGACGATCCGGCAGAGATCGCCGGCCTCGGCCGCAGGCGCGTGGGGAACACGCACCACCAGCGCATCGGCCTGCGCGAGCGTCGACAGCATCGAACTGTCCTGGGCCTTAAAGGGCGTTGCGACCCAGTTGCCGTCGTCGTCCCGCTCCAGGCGGGCGCGCAGATAATCCTCGCGTTCGTCATTGGCCTTGAGCGCGCTGCCAAGACGGGCGTTCTCCTCGCCAACCTCGGCCGTATTCAGCCCAAGCATGCGATCAATCGCTGGCCGCAGGAAGAGGTGGCCGCAAACGAGGGTGGAGACCGGATTGCCGGGCAGCTCGAGCATCGGCGTCTCGCCCAGTCGCCCGAACGTCAGCGGTTTTCCCGGCCGCATCG
>Ga0105054_10005548_pt1 | contig 18074 bp, 12 predicted proteins | sample BON02_FD_78091 | JGI IMG/M metagenome (GOLD analysis project Ga0105054, IMG submission 78091) | Freshwater microbial communities from Lake Bonney liftoff mats and glacier meltwater in Antarctica - BON-02 (megahit assembly) | ecosystem: Environmental > Aquatic > Freshwater > Ice > Glacier...
AGGGGGGGGAGGAGAGGTGATTGTGTTGTCGCCGGAGGAGAATGGTGGAGCGAAGAAGCGGGCGGGACGTAAGACGGCAGCAGCAGCAGCAGCAGCAGCAGCAGCAGCAGCAGCAGCAGCGCCAGCAGCAGCAGTAGCAGCGCCAGCAGCAGCAGACGAAGAAGGTGAAGGAGGAGAAGGGAGTCCGGGTGGATGGTTGTATAACAAAGGGAGGGCGTTGCTGAAGGGGTTGGGAAGAGCTGCCACCAGCAACAGCTCCAGCAGCAGCAGCAATGGCAGCAGCGGCAAGGGCAAGAGCAACAGCAGTAGCAGCAGCAGTAGTAATGGTGGTGGTGCGGCAGCTGCTGAGAAGAAGAAGACGACGACGACGAAGAAGGAGGGAGCAGAGAAGAAAGAGGAGGAGATTATGGACTTGACTGGTGATGATGATAACGAGGAGGAGGGAGGGAGGGAGGGAGGGAGGGAGGAAGAGGAGGAGGAGGAGGAGGAGGAGGATAATGATGATAATCAGAGCACTGCTAGTAAGGCGAAGGCGTTGTGGCTGGAAGTACTGGAGGGACCTCATAAAGGACAGAAATTTCAGTTGGGTGGGTTGGAAAAACCTATGTATGTAGGTAGGGAGGGAGGGGTGGGGGTGGCCTTGTCGAAGGATGGGGGGGTGGGGGGGAAGCATGTTAAATTGGAAGCGTCGGGGAGGGAGAGTGTGCATTCGCTGAAGGTTGTGCCGGTGGTTGGGAAGGGCTTGGGACCCGTAATGGTGAATAGGGTGGAGGTAGGGAAGAGTGGTCGGGTTTTGTTTGCGGGCGATTTGCTGCAGGTGGGGGGGAGTACGTTGGTGTTGCGGCGGGGGTAGAGGAGGGAGGGAGGGAGGAAGGGAGGGAAGAGGTGGTGTATACATGCGTGTGAGTTGGTTTGGCTGATAAGGAGGGAAGTGTTGGGGTGTGTGTTGTGTGTGTAGTAGCAAAGTGTGAGGGAAAAGCGAAGGTACGAGTACGACTAGAACTGTAGTAGGGGAGAACAGAGTGACCGGGACAAAGAGGGAGTGAGAGGGAGTATAGTAGCCAAGCGAGGGCACAAACAGAAAGAAGAAAGGAAAGTGGAACAAGCGTGCAAAAGAGAAAAGATGCCAGGCAGGAGCTGCATAATGCCTTGATAAATGTGCCATCTGCAGCAGCCAATACACGTACGGCACACAACGAAAGGGAGAACAAAAAGTGAAACAAGCAAGGGTGCGATAATGAGAGAAAAATGTCAGGCAGCTGCAAATCATGCCTGCCATGCCATGTAGTTTTGTTGTTGCTTTTGCCTGCGTTTAAATGTGATGGGCCAGAGGGAGCCATAAGCGACGTCATCGCGCGGCCATCCAGCCAAAACCCGTCGTGCTTTCGCGTCCTCTCTCCCTTTTCCCTTCCATCTCACCACACACACACTCAACCATCCTCTACACACACATTCCACACACAATATGCAGCTTCACGCGCCCATGTCCAAGCGACCGCGGGCGGAAGAGCACGCCAACGGTGGCCGGCAAGAGCATCATCATCATCGTGGAGGAGGGGGGGGAGGCTTTGGCCATGGAGGCAGGGGCCGTGGTGGACGAGGAGGAGGCGGCAAGATGCCCCACCTTTCCGCAGCAGCGGAGGAGAAGCGGCAGGGCATGCGCGTGCAAGAGATGGAGACGCTTCGAAGGCGGGTGGTGGAGGAAGCCCCAGCACCAGGTACATACATACAACACTCGGACCTAAGATACTCTGCCCTTTCACCCTCCCCACACCCACCCTACACATCCACAATACCCTACCAAAACAGGCTCCCAACCCTTCATCGACGCCGGCGGGAAACGCAAGACCTTTCAATCGCTGCCTTTGTCCAAAGTCACCCTCAAGGGCCTGGGACAAAACAGCTTCACGGAGATGACGGACATTCAACTCGCTGCCGTCCCTCACGCCTTGGCCGGCCGCGACGTCCTGGGAGCAGCCAAAACTGGGTCGGGCAAGACGCTGGCATTTGTCGTGCCTTTGTTGGAGAAGCTCTATCGGGAGGGATGGTCGCTTTCGGATGGGCTGGGGGCGTTAATTATTACACCGACGAGGGAGTTGGCATTGCAGATTTTTGAGGTGTTGAGGCTGGTGGGGAAGGGGCATATGTTCTCGGCGGCGTTGCTGACGGGGGGGAAGAAGGAGTTTCGCGAGGAGCAACGACGGGTGCCACGGATGAATATTATTGTGGCGACCCCGGGGAGGTTGTTGCAGCATTTGGAGGAGACTCCGGGTTTTGATGCGAGTCAGCTGCAGGTGTTGGTGTTGGACGAGGCTGACCGGATTTTAGATATGGGGTTCAGTGCGCAATTAAACGCGATTTTGGATTATTTGCCCCAGGGGGGGGATAGGCAGACGTTGTTGTTTTCGGCGACGCAGACCAAGTCGGTTAAGGACCTGGCGAGATTGTCTTTGGGGGAGGCGCCACAGTATGTGGGTGTGCATGATAAAAGTGAGCATGCGACCCCTGACCAGTTGGTGCAGAATTATGTTGTTTCCCCCTTGGAGGAGAAGCTGGACATGCTCTGGTCTTTTTTGAAGAGCCATATGAAGCATAAGGTGGTGGTCTTTCTTTCGTCGTGTTCGCAGGTCCGATATGTGTATGAGTGCTTTAGGTGTATGCAGCCAGGCGTGCCCTTGCTCGCCCTACACGGCAAGATCAAGCAAGCGCGACGGACGCACATCTATTTCGATTTCGTTCGACGGCCTGCGGCTGTTTTGTTTGCGACTGATATTGCTGCCCGTGGCCTGGATTTCCCGGCGTGTGATTGGGTGGTGCAGGTGGATGCACCGGAGGATGCGGCGATGTATATTCATAGGGTGGGAAGGACGGCAAGGTACCAAAGTGGGGGGAGGTCATTGTTGTTTTTGTGCCCTAGTGAGGAGGAGGGGATGTTGAGGAGGTTGGAGATGGCGAATGTGCCTATTAAGAGGTTGACCATTAATCCGAGCAAGACGACGAGTGTGAAGCAGAAGACCGCTGCTGTGGTTGCGTCCAACATGGAGTGTAAGCGTTTGGCAAGTAAGGCCTTCTCTTCTTACCTCCGTTCAGTCGCCTTAATGCCACACAAGGACATATTTAATGTGTCTAAATTAGATTTAGATGCCTATGCGGATTCCTTAGGGCTGCCTAAGTGTCCCTCGACCAAGTTCTTGAAGCTCCTGAAGGAGGAGGAAGGGAAGGAGGGAGGAGGGGGGGAGGGAGGGAGGGAGGGGGTACGGGCGAAAAAGAATAAGAGTCGGGCGTTGGAGAGGTTGAAGGAGAAGATTAAGATGGAGAGGGCTGAGAAGGCGGGCGGGAAAAGGAAGGAGGAGGAGAAGGGAGGGAGGAAGGGAGGGAGGAAGGGGGGGAGCGAGAGTGAGAGTGAGGAGGATGGGAGCAGCAGCGACAAGGAGGGGAGTGAGGACGAGGAGGAGGAAGACGAGGGAGGATTATTGCGCGTGAAGCAGAAGCACGCATGGGATCAGGAGAAGGAGGAGGAGCAGGATGCAGCAGTGGCGGCGGCGTTGGCTGAGAAGGCAGCCAAGAAGAAGTTGAAGGAAAAGATGAAGCTCCCTCCGGTGGGTAAGCCCGTGGGCCAGAACAAGAAGATTGTGTTTGCGTCAGACAGCGAGGAGGAAGACGAGGAGGAGAAGGAGGAAGAGGAGGTGAAGGAGGAGCAGCAGGTGGAGAAGCAGGAGGAGGAGGAGGGAGGGGAGGAGGAGGGACGGGAGGACATGCTGACGCTCAAGGCCAAGAACGAGGCGTACGTGCAGGCAGTCCAGCGACGGCTGCAGGCGAGCCGGGGGGAGGACCGCGCGGCGGAGCGGGTGCGCGTGCGGGAGAAGCATAAGAAGAAGCGGCTGCGCGATAAGGGGGAGAGGGATGACGAGGATGAGGACGAGATGGAAGGTGGGGCTGTGTTGGGGAGCTATGAAGAGGAGGAGAGCGAGGAGGAGAGCGAGGGGGAGGAGGAGAGCGAGGACGAGGAGGAAAAGGACATTGAGGAAGGGGAGGAGGACGAGGTGGTGCAGCAGAAGGTTAAGCGGTCCAAGCCCTTGTCTTTGCAAGAGCAGGAGGAGGCCGTGCTGCGGAGCTTGCGCGGCGGGGCATAGGGTAGGATGGATGGGGGGATAGATGAGAGTAAAAGACGGCGCGCGACGACGAAAGGAAGACCACGACGACGACGACGCACACATAGAATAAAGAAAGATTAAAATGCATTGACTGATGCTGCTGCTTGCTTGGTCTGGGTTGTTGTTGCTTTTGTGTCTCCTTTTTGGCATGGGCCAGACAGTGCAGAACAACCTCCCGGCATCACGTGCGGTGACCGCGAGGAGATGATACACCAACACAAAGGAAGTCCTAACCTCAAACATGCACACCTACCACTCTCCCAGCACAGGCAGGCGCCGCCGTTCTTCGTACTCTCCGTGTCCTGGTCGGGAGGGCTTTGCTTCTCAGGCGCAGCAGTACCAGCATCATCCGCCCCTCCGCCCGCCCAGGCCCCGCAGCAAGCATGTCGCAGAATGGAAGCAAGAAGGAGGAGGACAAGGAGGAAGACAAGGCGGGCACCAAGAACCCCTTCACGCGCTACTGTACGTACGTTTGGTGGTGTCTAGGAAGGTGGGCTGGGGCGTGCGTGGGGCGTGATAGCCGTGCATTTCTCCCTCCCTCAATCCGTTTGACAAGATCAAGTGGGGAGCCTTTACCCATGTGGGCAACCCCAAGAGGCCCTGGAAGTAGCTCGTCCGTATTATTATAGCCTAACAGAAGGGCTTTCTTTTCATCGTGCGCCGCTCACCATCCTCCCCCTTCCCCTCACACACCGAACAGACGCCCAGCTCCTGCATCAACAGAATATGATGCAAGACACGGTCCGTACAGGCACCTACCAAAACGCTTTCCTGACGCACAAGATCGATTTCCAAGATAAAGTGGTATTAGATGTCGGTACGGGCTCAGGGATTTTGGCCTTCTTTGCCGTGCAAGCAGGGGCACGGCTAGTGTACGCGGCCGAGGCAAGCGGCATGGCCAAGCACGCGGCGACGCTCGTAAAAGAGAATGGGATGGAAGGCAAAATCATTATAGTTAACAAGGTGGTGGAGGAGATGGAATTGCCGGAGAAGGTCGATATTATCATTTCGGAGCCCATTGGCTTTTTGTTGGTGCATGAACGGATGATCGAGACGTACATGGTGGCTCGGGACAAGTGGCTCAAGCCTGGTGGGCTAATGTTTCCGAATGCCGGCGAGATTGTCATGTGTCCCTTCACAGACGAGGCCTTATATAATGAGCAGCTGGCAAAGACTGTGTTTTGGTCCACATCGACTGATTTCTATGGCATGGATCTGACGAGCCTGACGGATGCTGCCCAAGCCGAATTTTTTGCGCAGCCTGTGGTGGGGTATTTCTACCCTTCGTGCCTCCTTGCTCCCTCGGCGCCGGTGCGGCATCGCGTGGATTTCATGACGTCGACATGCGAAGAATTAAAGGGGTTTGAGATGCCTTTTTCGTTTGTCGCGGAGCGGACGGCGATCATGCATGGGATGGGGTGTTGGTTTGATATTGACTTTGCGGGTTCGGGAAAGAGTGGGGTGGGGCCTGTGGTGCTTTCAACGAGCCCGGCGGCGCCTGGCACGCATTGGTATCAGTGTCGGCTATTGTTGCCGGAGCCGATTGCGATTAATCGGGGGCAGAGGGTGAGTGGCTCGTTGAAGTTTGAGGCGAACGATCAGTATTCGTATGACTTGGTGTTGACGGCCCGGTTGGACGGGACGGGGATTGAGTGTGCGTCGACCATTTACTTGCAAGATCAGAGTTATCATTATTTGAATCATCCGGTCGCGCCGGTCGTGCCGGTGGTGCCGATGGCGGTGGGGGGAGGAGGTGAGTTGCTAGCAGCTGGAGTAGGAGGGGTAGGGGAAGGGGCGGTGGTGGGAAAAGGAGGAGGAGGCTGGTCAGCAGCGATGAACACGACGGGTTGAGGAATGGGGGAGGACGGAGTAAGAATGATTGAAAAGGCATTGTCAAGTAGATGAACAGAAGGTAGGACGAATCGGTGATGGAAGAAAGGGATTAAGACACATTAATGGCATGTAAAGTAAAATAAGGGGGGAAATGGCGAGGTTCGGTTTGGGGGCTGGAAGAGGGAGGAGATTGGTTAGGGTCTTACAGCTTGACAAAATGGAAAAGGGGAAAAGACGCATAAGCAACGTTGTACATTACATGAAAGAAGGGTACGAAGGAATAGTGGGGAGAGGGATGCGTTGCAAAGAAACAAAGACGTAAGAGAACAGACAATAGGTGGGGAGGTTGCAGAAGAAGGCCATGGGCCACAGCCGTTGCGCCTTTTCGTGCCCTTCTCCCTTTTTTTGGCCAGCTCCACGATTTTTTGCCTACGCAGTACCTACCAAAATGTGCCTTGCTTTCTTCATTTTTAAGCTGCCACACACTTGCACACAAGGACAGAGCTACGCCCCTTTTCGAAGCAACATGGCCATGATTACCGCCTCAAGCACGGCCGTTTCTTCCACCACAGCCAAAGCCACGCCTTTGGTTTTGGAAGGCATGCTGGGCTTTAATGGCCGCGTGCCCAATGGCCTGCACTACACGCCCGATGGCACACATAAAGTCTACCCCTTGGGGTCCATGGTCATTGTCCAAAATCTGGCGACGGAGCAGCAGTGCTTTTTGCAGGGCCACACGGGCATCTCTGTGAGCGCCTTGGCGATTTCGCAGGACGGCAAGCGCCTGGCCACGGGCGAGCAAGGCATCACGCCTGGGAGCAAGGCCGAGATTTGCATTTGGGATTTGGGAGGCGCCCAGGCCTTGGCGGGGGGTTCCTCGACTTCTTCCTCCGACGGGCACGACGAGACCAAAAACCGTCTCCACACAGACCGCTTGATCCTCTTGCGGCTTCGACAGCACTTGGGGAGGGTGCAAGCCCTCGATTTCTCTCACGACGGCTCCTATTTGGGCAGCGTGGGTGGTCAGGATGATAATACTGTGATTGTGTGGGACCTGCGACCGCCGCCAGCACAACAGCAGCCGGAGCCTTCCCCTTCCTCTTCCTCCTCCTCCACCAAGCCTTCGACACGCGCCTGGTCCCGCATTGTGTGTGGCGCCAGGGGCTCGGACGATGCGACGCTCTGTCTGCAGTGGTTGCACGGCCGGAACGATCGCTTTGTGACGGGTGGCTACTTCTCGTTGCGTGTCTGGCAGGTGGACGTGGAGACGCCCAAGATGCATTACATGGAGGCTGCTATGGGCACTTTGCGCCGACAGTACAGTTGCTTGGCCATCACGCCCGACGACAAACTCTGTTATTGTGGCACCCACACGGGCGATCTGGTGCGTGTCCGCATCGACCGCGATCCCATCCCGCGCTCCAACAACGAACCCGACACGCTCCGACCCATCCTGGACGCGGTCTCGACCACCAAGTTCCAAATGGGAATCAAGGCGCTCGCCTGCTTTACAAACCCGGGCACGGGCAACACCAACGTGATCGTGGGTGCGGGGGACGGGAAAGTGGCCGTGGTGGCGCCGGGCACCCTCAAGTTGGTGGCCGGTAAGTCTGCGCAGCTCCTTGGTGGTGTCACGTCGTTGGCAGTGGCGCCAGACGGCACCGGCTTTTTGGCCGCGACGGACCAGTCGAATCGATACTACCTCACTTTCCGAGACTTTACGCCAGGGCTCCGCGGCACGTGCCATTATGCACCTATCAATCGTTTGGTGTTTCCCGCGCACTGCTCCGAGCTAATTTTGACGTGCTCGATGAATGACATAAGGGTCTGGAATGTGGCGTTGCGGCAGGAGCTGCTCCGCATCCAGGTCCCGAACTTGGAGGCCAAGGCTGTGGCTATTACGCCAAAGGGCAGCACTATCTTGAGTGGCTGGAGCGATGGCAAGGTGCGCGCGTTTTACCCCGAGAGTGGGAAGCTCAAGTTTGTCATCAGTAATGCCCACACGGAGGGCGCCGTGACGGCCTTGGCGGTTTGTCATGATACTGACGAAGCCTGCCCGCCTTGGAGGGTCGTTACGGGAGGGGAAGACGGGCGCGTGCGGCTGTGGCACGTGGCCTCGGCGCAGCAGACCATGGCATTCTCGGCCAAGGACCACCGAGCGGCCGTGACGTCGCTAAGCATTACGCGCGATAATCGGCAGTGCGTGAGTGCTTCGGCCGACGGCTCTTGCATTGTGTGGGACCTGGTCGCTCAGACGCGGTTGGTCGCCGTCTTAGAACCCACCCTTTACGAAGCCGCGCTCTTTCACCCCGATGGCTCCCAGCTGCTGACATGCGGCACGAACCACCACATCACGTACTATGATGCGTACGACGGGTCGCCCATCCGCGTGCTGGAGGGAGGGGAGGACGCGGTGCTGGCCTTGGACATTGTCGCGGGCGGGAAATTGTTTGTCTCGGGAGGCGCAGATAAATTGGTGAAGGTCTGGGCGTACGACGAAGGGGTGGTGCTCCGCACGGGCCACGGGCACAGTGGGCCGGTCCAGGACGTGAAGGTCAGTCCGGATGAGCGCCGCGTGGTCTCGGTGGGGAAGGAGGGAGGGATCTTCATTTGGCGCCTGGAGGGCGCCGCGGGGGGAGAGGTGGCGGTGCCCGGGGCGAGGTAGAGGAGTGAAGGAAGGGGCTTTGTGCTTGTTGAGCAACAGGGGATTGAAATCGGAGAGCAACAGGGGATTGGGATTAGAGTCTACGATCGAGGAGGAGAAGAAAGAGAGCAAAGAAAAGATGAAAATTATGGACAACGCAGAAACAAAAGAAAAAAAACAATAAGAAACAATAACCATCAAATCTAATACACACAGATATATTACATTTACATTGAGCTATTTCTCCCGCTTTCCCACTTTTTCTTTTCTACCCAAGCATGAAAATCCGACTCGCAATATCCTTGACCACCCACCCAATCCCTTCCTCGAGCCCTTGCCCCGTCACGGCACTACACCCCACAATCGTCCAATGCCGTCCTTTTGTAAACGCTTCACTTTCCAACCCCAAGGCCTGCGCAATCTCCCCCACAGACAACGCCCCCTGCAAATCCTGCTTATTCGCCAATATCAAGACTGAGGCCCCCGCGAGCTTCTCCTGCTGCAACAACGCATGGAGCTCCGCTTTGCATATCTCAAGTCGACGGCGATCGGCACTGTCCACCACCCAGACCAAGCCATCAGTGGCCTCAAAATAATTGCGCCAATAGGATCGAATCGTCTGTTGGCCCCCGACGTCCCACACATTCAGGACGTACCCTTGGTACTCCAGGGTCTTGATGTTGAAGCCCAAGGTGGGCTCGATGGTGCTGATTTCTTCGCCGTTGAATTTCTGGGGTGGGTGGGAAGGAGGGGGGAGGGAGGGGAGGGAGAGGAGGGAGGAGTAAGTGGAACGTCTTGCTGGTGGGAGTGGAGGAGAGCATAAATTAATTATTTGGCGGACGTAACACACCCTCGCTGACTAAGTAGCTCGTCCAATCGTGCAGGTATGCTGGACCGCCTCAATGTGATGAGGCACACTCGCTCCCCTCCTTTCCGACTTCTGCACTCTTTCCTTTCGCTTTCCACGCATTGCTCCCTCACAGCTTTCACCCGGGCTTCTCACCTTTAGAATAGTCGTTTTGCCGGCGTTGTCCAGGCCCAGAATGAGGAGGCGCATCTCCTTCTCTTTTTGCTTCACCTTCTGCGGAGGCGGGATGGAAGGGAGGGAGGGTGAGAGGGGAAGGCGTGAGATGCAGGGGAGGGCGGCGGCAAGAGCAAAGGTTGGGGGGAAAAGGCGCTTCTTCGGAGCATCCGCAAGTGCCTCGTACATACATCCACTCATCCACACTACGTACCTTGAGAATGGAAAGCAAGCCCATGGTTGCTGAAATGCGGCGGCGGTCGTGTATGGGGTGTGATGATGTTGATGTCGGGGCTAGGAATTAGAATTGGAGTCGGTCGCGGCAGCTTACAGCGGCAGCAGTCCCAGGATAGACGACACAGAGGGTCAAGCCTGTGATGGGGGAGGTGGCGGGCGTCTTGAGTGGGTTTGCAATGTGGGTGTGGGTGTCAAAAGGAGGCCAAAGTTTTTGTTCCGTGAAGAAGCGTGCGGCGGTGACGACCCCGCTTGTTGCTTCGAGACTGCCGTACTCACAAACGCACACAGGCACACAGGCCCTTCCTCGACCAGCAGCCGGGTCGACGGCATCTTCTTTTGCCTGAACTTGGTCGTTTCTCCGCTACTCGCCGGTTTCTTCTAGCCACCAGCCGCTCCACACAACCCAAGCAAGCAGCCCAAAGTGCTACCCCCAACTCATACACCCAAGACGCACACCATAACCAAGACCAATGGACTTTGACCGCAGCGTGTTCAAGCTCAAGAAGGAGCAGGAGATGCGACGGGCCGAGGCAGTGCGCAAGGCAGAACGGTACGTCGCTGTGTGTGGGTTTGAGAGTGTGGGTGCATTCCTCCCCTCCCTCCCTCCTCATTATGCCCCATTCCCCGACACGCATCGTCTTCCGCTTGCGGCCATCCAACTTGGCCTGTGTATTCCGTTCTATACAGACTGCCGCTGTCCCATGTCTTCTCCAACCCTGCTTTTCCTTTGCTTATATACCCACCCTCCCTCCACCCCTCCCTCCACCCGCCCCACCCCTCCCTACACCACACCTAGCGAGCGCAAAGCTCAAGAAGAAGCCAAGAAGCAACACGCCCTCATCCAACACGCCGTCGAAACCCGTCGTCGGGAACAACTCGAAAAGGAAGAGCACGACCGGCTGGCAGCAGAAGAAGAAAGGAGGATCACTGCAGGCATTACCTATAGTGAGGCTCTACTCCCCTTCGAGGTGGAGGGGGAGGGAGACAAAATCACCCTCCCACCAAGTGCTTTGGAAAGTCTGAGCAAGCAAGATGCCTTGGCACAGGGACCGATGCTCTTTCAGCTCGTCCTTGTCCCTACAGCAGCAGCAGCAGCAGCAGCAGGAGGAGGAGGAGGGGGAGGAGGAGAGGGAGGGCTACCGCCAGGGGCGAGGACGACGCATGCAGGTGTGTTAGAGTTCTCAGCAGAGGAGGGAACGGTGGGCTTGCCGCTAAAAGTGCGGAAGAGCTTGCTGGGTGGCGTTGCTGCTGCTGCTGCTGCTTCTGGGGAGGAGAAGGATGAAGGAGGAGGAGGGGCGTGGAGAGGAGGGGCTGGGTGTACGGTGCGTGTCAAGTATATTCGGTTGGAAAAAGGGACATATGCTAAATTTCAGCCCAAGACGGGGGGTCTGTCTCAAGTTCCTGAGCTTAAAGGGATGTTAGAGATGAATTTATTGAAGCACTCGACCTTGACCAAGGGGGATCTACTACAGGTGTGGTTTCGTGGGAAATGCTTTGATTTGAAAGTAATCGAATTGGAGCCTATGGAGACGATGGGCTTGCAGGCAGTGACGGTGATTGATACGGATTTAACGGTCGATGTGGATGTGCCCGAGGAGCAAGTGGAGAAGGAGAAGGAGAAGGAAGGAGGGAGGGAGGGAGGGAGGACCCCAAGAGGTGGAGGAGGAGGGCAGTCTGTAGGTGGTACTGGTTCTGAAATGTGGAATCAGATCTCGCCGCCGCGGACTTTGGGAGGGAGTAGTACTGGTGGTGGTGCTGGAGGAGGAGGAGGAGGAGGAGGAGGAGGAGGAGGGGGAGGGGGAGGGAAGACGTTGGGGAGCAGTGGGACAGGGCCAATGCGAAGCTCGACTGCAGACGAGGTGGACGTGCCAGAGGTTACTCAGAATGCAATTATGAGGTACATGAAAATGAATGCCCTTGGGGCGGAACCGGCCGAGAATGAGGAGGGGGTGATTAGTTTGGTGGTGCGCAAGCCGGATGGGTCAATGGAGAGTAGACGCTTTCGTAAAAGCCAGCCTTTTGAGGACGTCTTTCGGTTCGTGGATGCCACTTCTATTTCTGAGGAGGAGGAGAGTTATCGCTTGGTCACTCGCTTTCCAAGGCGGGTGTTCAGCGAGGCGGAGACGGCGGGGCGGAGTGTGGGGGAGGTTTTGGGGGCGGGGACGGGGAAGAAGGAGATGCTTATGTACGAGGCATGTTGAGAGGGGAGGGAATCTGTGCATAGGACGAGAAGGTTTGATAGTGTTGATCACCGCGACAAAGTAACGAAACAGAAGCGAAGAAACAAACTAAAAAAACACGAGAAGCAAAGGAAAGAAGAATGTGGCGGAGAGTGGCACGTCAAACCAGCGTCAAACAGCACTTTACTTCTTTGGCGCCCATCCACCTTGCTTTGCTTTTTGCTTTTGATGCCGAAGAGAGAGGACCACACAAACTTTACCCTCTTACACCAACCAACACATACACAGGCAAGCCATGACCACCAGCCTTGTGATGTGCTAGGGCGTGGCTTCATTGCCCCGCTTGGTGGCCTCTGTTTTGCTAGCTCCCACTTCCGCCTCTGGTCGCTCGCCCGAACTGCACGCTGCCTTTTGGCGAGAAGGGTCTTGTCCGCAGCAACGCAGCAACGACCACACACCAGCAGCAGCAGCAGCAGGAGCAGAAGCAGCACAAGTAGACGTGAACGCCGCTGTGCCCCTGTGCTGCTGGCGTTTTTGTAGCATTATCAAAAGGCGCTACCAAAAAAGCAAGCGCACCATCATCATCATCTCCTCCGTCACAACTCACTCCCCATTCCCGCCCACCACACCACAGACCCCTCTCCACACCATGGATGACCCGACGGCCACCATGTTGGAGGATGCCTCTGGCAGAATAGCCCTGGCCGAAGCCCCCGCATTTCCTGCCGCCGCGGCCGTCGCTGTCGCTGCCGCCGCCTCTCGGTACTCCACTTCGCACCACCACCAGCAACAACAGAGCCCCAAAACCCGCCTGGCAGAACTCTCCTTCCTCAAGTCGACCTTACAGCACGAAGCGTGGTTCTTGCCGGAAGATTGGGAAGAGAGCGTGCTGGGCCAAATTTTGGGGGGGCTGCGGTGTGAGATCTCGTCGCAAGTCTGCTTGCAAGCGTTGGAGTGCCTGTTGGCCTTGGTCCCTCAATTGAACTACTACGAACTCACGCCTTTTACCAAGGAGCTCGCTAGCACGGTCGGTGATGTGTTGGGAGACTCGCGGCCTTCTGTCCGAGAACGGGCACAGGAGGTGCTGTCGTTGTTTGTGAGTAAGGTCGGTGGAAGGGTAGTAGCAGTGTTGGAAGGCCTCCGTCCCGCCCTCACCCATCGCAACCCGCGTTTGAGAAAAGAAGTAGCTAAGTTCTTATCAGGGAGATTGTTGGTTTTGGTGCCTGGGGTGATGGATGGGGAGGGAGAGGGAGGGGAGGGACGACAGTTGTTGCTGGAGGCGTTGGTGGCCTTGGCGGCGGATGCTAATTCGGAGGTGAGGGGTATGGCAATGGAGGGGTTGGAGCAGGTGTTGAGGAGGGAGGGAGGGAGGGAGGGAGGGAGGGAAGGGGAGGTCTTGGAGTTGGAGAGGATGGGCTTGAGGGCGCCGTTGGTGAAGCAGTTGCAGCAGGTGTTGAATGGAGGAGGAGGAGGAGGAGGAGGAGGGTTTGCTGATAGTAATGGTAGCCAGGCGAGCAAGAGCAGCAGCAGCAGCAGCAGCGACGACGATTTCCTGCTAGGGGAGCACGTGCCCTCGACCGTCGTCCACCCACTCCCAACAGCAGCAGCAGCGCCAGCTTCTACCGTCAGCAGCAGCAGCAGCAGTAGCAGCAGCAGCAACATGAACGCTCCTAGCCGCACGGCAGTGCGTGCCCCAACTGGTGGTGCTGCAGGACGAATCACCACCACCACCACCAGCAGCAGCAGCAACAACAACACCAACAACAACGGAGAGAAAGAATGCAAGATCTCGGAGCACGTCGAAGCTACCAGTGAAGTGGTTCCTATCCCCATTCGAGCCGAGAGGGACTTACAGGAAGAATTGAACCAAATTTCCACTGGTTTGGCCGCTTCTGAAGACAAATGGCAAGCACGCGTAGAGGCGCTACAGCGCCTGCAGGGGCTGGCGGTGGGAGGAGCGGGGAGTTTCCCTTCGTTTGTACCTGCGATAAAGGGGATGCAGCAGCTGGTGGGTGCACAGATTGGAAGTCTGAGGTCAACGTTGTCGAGGGAGGGGTGTGTGACTGTTGCGGTGCTTGCGCAGGTGTTGGGGGATGGGTTTCTGCCCTTGGCGGAATTGTGGGGGGGGGTTATTTTGAAGACGACGCAGATGAATATCTCGATCATGGCGTTAAGTGCTGATATGTGTTTGAGGTGTGTGGTGTGTTGTACTAGGGTGGGGTTTCCGAGGCTGGTGCCTGTGTTGGTGGAGGGGGGGGAGAAATCGAAAAGTGATACGGAGAGGTTGCGGTGTGTTACGGCTTTAATGCTTGCGTTGTGGTTGTGGGAGGAGCAGGCATTTGAGAAGAGTTTGGAGGGGGCGGGGAGGATGCTTAAGGCAGCAGTAGGGGATAAGAAGGAGCCGGTGCGAGTGGCGGCACGATTGTGTTTTTGGGCTTTTCATAGGAAGTTCCCTGGAGCGGCTGAGAGCGTCTTGGATTCCTTGGATGGGAGTAGGCAGAAGATCTTGAGGAAGGAGAGGGGGTTGTTGACCTCAGCAGTGGTTTCTCCTTTGATCCCGAAGCAGAGGTATCACATTGTGAGTCAGTACAGTGCTAGCAAGTTACCCGTCCCTTCCTCCTCCTCCTCTTCTTCCTCCTCCGCTGCTCCCGAGAGCAGCAGCAGTAGCAGCAGCAGTAGCAGTAATGCCAGTGGACAGGCCCCGCGCCACCCTGCGCCGACGGCAACAGCGCCACCAGCCTCTTCTGCTATGTCTCGAGGCCCGCTTCGCCGACAAAGCATTTCAGGTGGTGGTGCTCTCCGAGTTGCTGCGCCTCAACTCAAGGCTAATTCTGCTGCAATTACTGCTGCTGCTGGTACTGGTGGTGCGCCGGTCGTGCCGCCTGCAGCAGGAGGGGCAGGAGCAGAAGCAGCTGGGGAGGAAGGTGGTGGAGGAGGAGGGGGAGGAGGAGGAGGAGGAAGGGTGCCGCCTTCCGGTGCCCCGCCGCAGCGTGTCAAACCTTACAACAAGCTGCCCAAGGCTCCTACTAGCCATCCTCCCCCCCCTCCTCCTCCTCCTCCTCCTCCGTCTGGCCCTCCCTCAACAACAACAGCAATGGACAGCGGTCTTTCCTCCTCCTCCTCCTCTTCTGGTGCTGCTGCTGCTGCTGCTGCTGCTCCTCCCTCGGCACCCCCCCCTACCCGACGTCTGAGTATCTCAGGCCCTCTCCGAGTCATGCGCCCCACCCCTCCCACCCCTGGAGGAGCCGCCCGAGCAGGCGCGAGCAGTAGCAGCAGCAGCAACAGCAGCGAAGTACCGTCGACAGTACCTGCTGCTACAACTACTGCTACTGCTACTGCTGCTCCTGCTGTTCCTCCCACCCTACCTACAGGCGGAGGAAACCCCAATCGGAAATGGGAGAGTATTTTACGCGATGCTGACTCCTCCGCGTGGAACGAACGCGTCCGCTGCTTTGAAGACGCCACGGCCAAGATTCGCCTCCTCATCGAAAGCTCCTCCTCGTCCTCCCTCGCTTCCTCCCTCGCTTCCTCCTCCTCTTCCTCCCAACTAATGATAATTTCATCAGAAGAGACCATCCTCCTAACCCGTCTCCTCTCCACCATCGTCCGTCACCTTTCCGACGCCAACACCCGAGTCACCCACGCAGCCCTCGAAACCGCCGCCGAACTGCTCCTCATCCCCTCCCCCCCCTTCCTAACTGAGGCCTTTCTCCCCCTCCTCGACCCCTTCCTCCCTCGCGTCCTCTCCAAAATTGCCGACCCGAAAGAACAACTTCGTTCCCTTGCCAATACCATCATTGGGCGGGTCCGCTCCCTTCTTGACCCTTCCTCCCTCTGTGCCTCCCTCTCTCGTACCTTCCACGAGCAACAACCTGACAAAGCAAAAGCAGCAGCGCTCGAGCTACTCCACCAAAGCATCCCTGCCGCCGCTCCCTTCTTTACACACGGACCGGCACTAAGAAGTTTATTGAATAAATTAGCGATGCTGATAGCAGGACACCCACGACCAGCAGCAGCAGTGGAGAAGGCAGCGTGTGGATGTTTGATTGATTTGTTTGCTCTTGAATCGGGACCTTGTATGGAGCATCTTGGGAATCTACCTACTGAACCTCAGATGGTTGTTAGACGGGTGCTACAGCAGCAGCAGCAGCAGCAGCAGCAGGTAGAGGTGGTGGTTGCTACTGCTACAGCTGCTGCTGCTGCTGCTGGTACTGCTGGTACTGCTGCTGCTGCTCCCGACGGAGGTGGGCGTGCGCGAAGAGATTCTATCTCTGGCACTAGCGGTAGCAGCAGCAGCAGCAGCAGCAGCATCAGCAGCAGTAGCGCATACCCTTTCTCTGCCCCTACTCTCCCTCCTAGGAGCCGCCTGCCTTTGGCGATGGGAATTAATGGAGGAGGTGGAGGGAGGGAGGGAGGAAGGGAGGGAGGAAGGGGCGATGAGAACGCCATGCCCAAGCAGCAGCCACGAGCAGCAGCAGCAGCAGCAGCAGGAGCCGCAGCACATGCCCCCATGAGTGAAGGAGGAGGGCTGAAGAAGAAGAAGACTCGTTCCCGCACGGCCGGGATGCCCGACGAGGGGGAGGGAGGAAGGGAGGGAGGGAAGGTGGTGTGTGTGAGTGTCGCGGCTGGGGTGAGTGCTGAGGAAACGGTTGAGTGGGCTTTGAGGACACTAGGGGATGAGTTAGCACCACCAACAGGGAAAGGACAAGCATTGGAAGAATTGATGTTTGTCCTAGTAGGAGGGCGGGAGGGAGGGCGGGAGGGAGGAAGGGGTATGTGGGACCGGTACTTCGAACCGACCATGCACCTACTCCTAGCAGGGTTGAAAAAAGCACCTGGCGCCTCTTGCACCTCTTCCTCCCTCGATACCTGCCCCCTCCTCCACCCCTCCTCCTCCTCCTCCACCACCGAAGAAGAGGACATCTGGGCCTCCGGCCTCAAAAAACCACGACCCAGCAAGGCCTTCCCCTCCTCCCTCTACCTCTCCCTCCGTGGTCTCCGCCACCTCCTCCGCCTCGCCCGACAAGACCCCCAAAAATCCCCTTCCTTCACCCCCTTCCTCCCCTCCCTCCTTCCTTCCCTCCTCGCCTGTGCTTCCACCCCTTCAATGGAGCTATTCCAACACGCCGAAAAAGTCTTAAACTGCCTCCTCCTCATCCACCCAAACCCCGCCCACCTCTACCTCTCCCTCTCCTCCCTCATCGCCCCCCCATCCCCCTCCTCCCCCCTCCCTCCCTCCCTCCCTCGCCCCCACCTGCTCATGGCCCTTCGAGCCCTTCCCAAGCTCTTACCCCGCTTGCAACCCACCCCTCGGCTCGTCCTTCCCTCCCTGCCCTTCCTCCTTCCCGTCCTTGTCTCCCTTATTAATGATTTGGATATTGTCGTCCGTATGTCTGTTGTTGCAACTCTTGCCTCTCTTTACCTGGTGGTAAAAGATGAACTCTTCCCTCACTTACACGCACGGCTCAGACCCGCGCAGTTGAAGCTTGTAACGATTTATATAGATAAGGCAGTCGCGAGGGAGGGAGGGAGGGAGGGACGGAGACCTTTGGGGGAAATGCACGTACAGTAGGGAGGAGGAAGAGGAGGAGGAGAATGCGTAAAGTGCTACGTGTGTAGGCAAGGGGGAAAGGAGTCGAAGAACTGATGAGAGTGTATTTGTGTGTGTAAGATAGAGCAAGAAAGTGGAGAATGAGAGAAAGTGCGTGTTTTATTTTTATTAAAGCTGGCATCAGCAAAAAAGAGAAAGGAAAAGAAGAGGGAAAAATGAGTAAGTGACGACGACGAAGAAGAAGAAACGAAGGAGGAGAAAATGGAGGGACGAAAGACAACAGAACCGAAGAACAGAAGCAAACAAACGACCAAACCAAAAGCAGCCAGCAAAGAAGAAGAGAAAAATGGACGAGGCCAAGAAGAGAAAAGCAGGAGAACGAAACGAGAAACAGCAATCAAAGCAACCAAAGAAAACTCATCAGGAGATCAAAAGAAAGCTTGCTCGCTTCACG